>Ga0126381_100000313_pt1 | contig 53665 bp, 38 predicted proteins | sample PanSoiMetPlot_28_FD_96465 | JGI IMG/M metagenome (GOLD analysis project Ga0126381, IMG submission 96465) | Tropical forest soil microbial communities from Panama - MetaG Plot_28 | ecosystem: Environmental > Terrestrial > Soil > Tropical forest > Bulk soil | place: Panama | collected 2016-02-17 | reverse complement strand
CACACGCACGCCGGGCTTTTCCAGATGTTTAAATTCCTTTCGTGCGCGCCAGCCGACATCAATGCCGGCGAGGTCGCTCATGGCGAGCGGCCCCATGGCCATGCCGAAATCGTAGAGGGCCGCATTGATGTCCTCCACCGAGGCTCCCTCTTCGAGCAAAAACTGCGCTTCGCGGAGATAGGGCGAGAGCATGCGATTGCCGATGAAGCCGCGGGAATTGCCGGCGAGCACACCTACTTTGTTCAGCCGCTTCGCCAACGCCATCGACGTCGCGAGAACTTCGCCGCTGGTGACGCGGCCGCGAACGATTTCCAATAGGCGCATCACGTTCGCTGGGCTGAAATAATGGTGCCCCACGACCAGTTCAGGGCGGTGCGTGAGCGAGGCGAGCTCATCGATATCGAGGTAGGAAGTATTGGAGGCGAGAATGCAGCCCGGCTTGGCGATGGCGTCGAGTTCGGCGAATACCTGTTTCTTCAGCGCCATACCTTCAAAGACAGCCTCGACGATGACGTCGGCCTGATCGAAGCCGTCGTAGGTGAGTTGCGGGGTGATCAGGGAGAGCCGCCGATCCATTTCGGCCTGCGGCAGCTTGCCCTTCTTCACGCTGCCTGCGTAGTTCCGGCGAATGGTCGCCATGCCGCGGTCGAGTGCTTCTTGGCTGGCCTCCTTGACGATTACCGGAATTCCGGCATTGGCATAATTCATGGTGATGCCGCCACCCATGGTGCCGGCTCCCACGACGGCGGCACGACGGATTTCGAAGACGGGAGTCTCGGACGGCACATCGGGAATCTTCGATACGGCGCGTTCCGCGAAGAATGCATGGATGAGCGCCTTCGACTGCGTAGAATAGAGGCAGCGATCGAACAGTTCCGCCTCGCGCGCGCAGCCATCGTCAAAGGACAGACGCGTGGCGGCTTCCACTGCGTCGATGGCGGCGAGCGGTGCGGTTTGCCCGCGCTTGACCTTGGCGGCCTGTGACCGAGCTTTTTCGTAAATCAATGGATCGGCGTCCTTGAGTTTGCCGCCGCGTTCGCGTGTCTTGGGGCAGGGCTTGCCGGCCACGTCGCGCGCAAAAGCGATGGCGCCCTGCAGAAGGTCGCTTTCCACGATGGCGTCGGCGATGCCGAGCGTGTGTGCTTCCTGCGCTCCAACCGGATCGCCGAACGCGCACATCTCCACCGCCTTGGGGACACCGGCCAGGCGCGGCAGGCGCTGCGTGCCGGCAGCTCCGGGGATGATGCCGAGCTTGACTTCGGGCTGGCCGACCTGTGCCGAAGGGGCGAGGACGCGATAGTGGCCGGCCATAGCGACTTCCAATCCGCCGCCAAATGCGGTGCCGTGGATGGCCATCACGACAGGCTTGGCGCAATCCTCAATTTCGCGCAGAAACGGCAACAGACTGCGCCGCGGCTTTTCGCCACTCACTACCTTGCCGAACTCGCGAATGTCTGCCCCCGCGATGAATGTCTTGCCGGCTCCTATCACCACGATTGCTCTCACGGCGGGATCGGCGGCCGCGCTTTCGATACAGGAACGGATGCCTTCGGGAACTCCGGGGCTCAACGCATTTACCGGTGGGTTCGCAATGGTAATTACGGCAACACCCTCGTGCAGACTCGACGTGACGAGCTCGCTCATGCCGCTCGCTAGTCTACCGACCGGAAGGTAAGCTTGTCAATGTACGATATACTAATCTGGATTTCAACCAACATGCGGGAAGCCGTTGTCGTCGCCAGCTTGAGAACAGGGCTCGCGAAGTCGTTTCGGGGGTCGTTCAACATGACGCGTCCCGACGAGCTGGCGGCGCATTGCATTCGATCCGTGCTTTACCAAGTGCCGCAACTCGCCTCACGCGAAGTGGAAGATGTAGTGCTGGGATGCGCGCAGCCGCACGGTACGCAAGGGCACAACGTCGCCCGCATCGCCGCAATGTTGGCCGGCCTGCCAGTCACGACGGCCGGCACCACGGTGAATCGCTTCTGCTCGTCGGGCCTGCAGGCGATCGCGATGGCGGCGCATCAAATTGTGCAGGAGGGCGCGGACGCGGCAATCGGCGGCGGGGTGGAGAGCATTTCGCTCACCACGCGCGACAATCAGCCGAATCCGAAACTCCAGGAGCGGTTGCCGGGAATCTACATGGTAATGGGCATCACCGCCGAGGTGGTGGCGAAGCGTTACGGGATCAGCCGCGAGGCGCAAGATCAGTATTCGCTCGTCAGCCAGCAGCGCACCGCACGGGCGCAGCAGGAGGGCTTCTTCGCCGGGGAGATCGCGCCGATGAAAGTGACCATGGCGCTGCTCGACAAAAAGACCGGCGAACAAGTGGGGACTCGCGAGGTCTGCTGCGACCGGGACGAATGCAACCGACCGGACACGTCGATCGATGGCCTGGCCGCACTCAAGCCGCATTTCGACCCTGACAGCGGTCAGGGCTCGGTGACGGCGGGCAACGCTTCGCAACTCTCGGACGGAGCTTCTGTGACACTCCTGATGTCGCGCCAACGCGCCGATCAGCTGGACATTCCATACTCGCTGGTCTTCCGCGGCTTTGCGGTCGCGGGCTGCGAGCCCGACGAGATGGGGATTGGTCCCGTGTTTGCGGTGCCGAAACTGCTCAAGCGCTTTGGACTGGGCATCGACGACATCGACCTATGGGAGCTGAACGAGGCATTCGCGGTGCAGGTGATTTACTGCCGGGACCGCCTGGGCATCCCCATGGAGCGGCTGAATGTGAACGGTGGCTCGATTGCTATTGGACATCCGTTCGGCATGACGGGATCGCGCATGACGGGTACGCTGGCGAACGAGATGGCGCGCCGGCCAGGCTCGCGCTACGGCATAGTGACGATGTGCGTCGGCGGCGGGCAAGGCGCGGCTGGCTTGTTTGAAGCGGTGCATCGCGCGTGAGCACGCTCACTCTAGTGAGACACGGTCAGGCGCAGGCATTCCAGACAACACAGGCCGCGTTGAGCACGACGGGCGAACTCCAAGCCGCGAAGGTGGCTGAGTTCTGGTTGCGAAACGGAACGCGATTCGATGAGGTCTATAGTGGCACGCTTCCTCGCCAGGTGAGAACGGAAGAACTTGCCGGGGAGTGCTTTCGCGCGGCGGGTGAGATCTGGCCCGTGGCTGTGCGGGACCAGGCGTGGAATGAGTACGACGCTACAGGCGTGCTGCAGCACTTGCTGCCGGCAGATGCAAACTTGAACGCGATGGCCGCTCGGTTCGAACAGGCCCGCGACACTCCCGAAGAATACCGGCAGTTCCAGCGCATGTTCGAAGCAGCGATGGGCCTTTGGCTCGAAGGGACGGTCGAATGCGACGGCGTGGAGCCATGGCCCGCATTTCGCAGCCGCGTGTCGGGAGCGATCCAGCGGATCATGGCAGGGCCTGCGGGCCGCCGGGTTGTGGTGTTTACTTCCGGCGGGCCGATCGGATTTGCCGTGCATTTGGCGATGCAGGCTCCGGCGCGGAGCTTTCTGGAGGTCAATTGGCGGGTCCGGAATACGTCCGTGACCAATTTTGTGTTTGACCGGAGCCGATTGACCCTGGATGGTTTCAACTCGATTTCCCATCTGGATGAGGCGGAGCTGTGGACTTATCGTTGAGCCGGAGCTTCCAACAGCATGTAGGTGACGATGGCAACGCCGACAGCTTGGCGATGGTCGTCGGTGATATCCACCTGGCCGACACAGATCCTGGAACCGACCCGCAACAGGTGAGCGCGCGCCAGCAGACGTCCTTCCGTGACCGGACGGAAATAATTGACCTTCAACTCTACCGTAGTAAAGCGACGTTTTCCTTCGAAGCGGTGGTAGAGCGCACTACCCACGGCGGCATCGGCGAGGCTCGCGGCAACGCCGCCATGCAAGGCGCCGGCGCTGTTCATCAGTTCCGGGCGCAGTCGGCAGCGAATGGTGAGACCATCCTTGTGAATGCGCACCAATTCGAACCCGAGCAGGCGATTAAAGCCGTGCCAGTTTAGAAACTCGGAGGTCAAGTCAGGTGATTTTAGCATCCTCGAGGAGTTTGCACGATGACGATGTCGAGCCCGGTTCTGCAAGATAGAGTTGCCGTGGTCACCGGCGCCAGCCGTGGAATCGGCCGCGCAATTGCGGCAGCCTTTGTGCGGGAAGGCGCGAAGGTGGTGATTTGCGGACGCAAGCAGGAGACCCTGGATGCGGTAGCTGCCGGGCTGGCGGGCGGGCCGGGTTCGGTGTGGCCGCTGGCCTGTCACGTTGGCCGTGCGGATCAAATCCAGAACCTGGTGCAGACCACGCACCGGCAATTCGGGCGCATCGACATCCTGGTGAACAATGCCGCCACCAACATCGCGCAAGAACCCGTTTTGCAGATCGACGAGGCCAAGTTCGACAAGATGGTGGAGATCAACCTCAAGAGCGCGTTCCGGCTGATGCAGGCGATCGCACCCGGCATGTGCAGCCGCGGATCCGGCGCGATTGTCAACATCGCATCTATCTCCGGCATCCGCCCGCAATATCACGGCATGCTGTACAGCATGACGAAGGCGGCGCTGATTATGATGACGGAGTCGTACGCTCTGGAACTCGGACCCAGCGGCGTTCGCGTGAATGCGATTGCGCCGGGAATGATCCAGACGGTGCTCAGCGAATATTACTGGAAGGACGAGACAAAGCTTAAGCAGATCCTCGAGGACCAGCCCATCAAGCACCTCGGCCAGCCGGACGAGATCGCCGAACTGGCGGTTCTGCTGGCCAGCGATCGAGGGTCGTATATTACCGGTCAAACCATGGTGGCCGATGGCGGCCGGCTACTTCCCTGATGTTCTGTTGAGTTCGAGTTTGGCGATGGCTTCGCGATGAACTTCGTCGGGACCATCCGCAAAGCGTAGCGTGCGGGAGTTGGCCCACGCGGCCGCCCATTCGAAATCCTGCGAGATTCCGCCCCCGCCGTGCGCCTGCATGGCGCGATCGAGGACGCGAAGTGTCAGGTTGGGCGCTACCACTTTGATCATGGCGATTTCCGCGCGCGCGGCCTTGTTGCCCACGGTATCCATCATGTACGCAGCCTTCAGGACCAGCAGGCGGGCCTGCTCGATTTCGATGCGCGAATTGGCGATATCAGCGCGGATGGTGCCCTGTTCCGCAAGAAGTTTGCCGAAGGCCACCCGCGACTGCACACGCCTGCACATGCCTTCGAGCGCACGTTCCGCCACTCCGATCAGGCGCATGCAATGATGAATCCGGCCGGGTCCCAGGCGCCCCTGCGCGATTTCGAATCCGCGGCCTTCGCCGAGCAGCAGATTGCCCGTTGGGACGCGCACGTTCTCGAACAGGATCTCGGCGTGGCCGTGCGGCGCGTGGTCGTAGCCGAACACGGTAAGCATGCGCTTTACGGTCACGCCGGGCGTATCCATCGGGACCACGATCATCGACTGTTGCTTGTGCCGCGGTGCTGCTGGGTCGGTCTTGCCCATGAAGATCGCGACTTTGCAGCGCGGGTCGCCGGCGCCGGAAATCCACCACTTGCGGCCGTTGAGCACGTACGAGTCTCCATCGCGGCGGATGGCGGCTTCGATGTTGGTGGCATCGGAAGAGGCGACCTGGGGTTCGGTCATGGCGTAGCAGGATCGGATTTCGCCGGAGAGCAGCGGCTTGAGCCAGTGCTCCTTTAATTCGGACGAGCCGTAGCGTTCTAGCACTTCCATGTTCCCTGTGTCGGGTGCGGAGCAATTGAAAACTTCGGAAGCCATAGCCGAGCGGCCCATGATCTCGCAAAGCGGCGCATACTCCAGGTTGGTGAGTCCTGCCCCATGCTCGCATTCGGGCAGAAAGAGGTTCCAGAGCCCGGCGGCGCGGGCCAAGGGCTTGAGCTCTTCGATTACCGGCACGGGGTGCCATCGATCAGGTCCCATCGTGTGTTCGTGGTAGCGCGATTCGTTGGGGTAGATGTGCTCCTCCATGAAGGCAGTGACACGCGCCTGGAGGTCTTTCACCTTCGCTGAGAATTCGAAAATCATGTTACCTTTCGGCCAGTTTTGCGGCCAGTCTTCCCAGCGCGGCAGCTCTGGCGCCGAAATCGCGAAAACGATCGTCGTGCGTCTGACCGCGATGGAACCTGTAAAAAATCTGCTGGACGATCACTGCGAGCTTGAATACTCCCAGCACTTCGTAGTAGCCGATGTGGGTCACGTCGCGTCCGGTGCGTTGGGTGTATCTCGCCACGAGCTCGTCGCGAGTGAGCCACCCAGGCAGCAACGTGAGAGCTGGAATACCGGCGGTATGTACCTCAGGCGCGGTTGCCCAGACCCAATAGCAAAGCGTAAGGCCGAGATCGGAGAGCGGATCGCCAAGCGTCGCCATCTCCCAATCGAGAACCGCCTCGACGCAGCCGGGATCGCCGGCGTCCACGAGGACATTGTCGAGCTTGTAATCGTTGTGGATGAGCGACGGAGCCTGCGCCGGCGGAATGCCGGCGGCGAGCCAGCGGATTACTTCGTCGATCTCGGGCACTTCGTCTGTCTTGGCCCGCTGCCATCGCTCCGCCCAGCCGCGCACCTGGCGCTCCACGTAGCCTTCGGGCTTGCCCAACTGCGCCATTTCGGCGGAGGAGATGTCGATGGCGTGCAGTGCCGCCAGAGAATCGAGAAAGGCGGCGCCGATCCGGCGAGGATACGACTCGATGGCCGCGAATGCAGCGGGGATCTCCTCGCGCAGGATCACGCCCCGCCGCCGCTCCATGATGAAGAACGGCGCACCCAGCACAGCCGGATCTTCGCAGAGCACATGGACGCGCGGCGCTTGAGAGAATCGCGGGTGAACAGCGTGGAGCACCTGATATTCGCGCACCATGTCGTGCGCTTTGGGCGCTACCGGGCCGAGTGGCGGCCGGCGCAACACAAACTCACCCGCCTCGGTTCGCAGCAGATAAGTCAAATTGGAGTGCCCGTTGGGGAATTGCTCGAGGTGTAGGCCACGTTCGACGCCCTCGAGTTTGCCGCGCAGGTAATCGGTGAGCGCGCCAGCCGCAAGTTCTTCACCCGCCCGCATCGCAATGGTTTCCGAGCCTACCATGCGTCCTCAAAAGTAAATCCGCACTAACCATTCGGCGGCGAGCGCGGGTTTGGGCTGGTTTTCGATCTCCACCACAATGCCCCACGCGATTTCGATGCCGCCCTCCACGTCGCGCACAGCATTGGGCGTCACATGGGTACGAATCCGGGACTCAACTCGGAGGGGCGCCGGAAATCGGAGCTTGTTGAATCCGTAGTTGACGCGCATTTTGGCGCCGACCTTTAGATCCACGGAATTGTGCACCATACGGCTCAACAGCGCCACTGTGAGGAATCCGTGGGCGATGGTGGTGCCGAAGGGTGATTCGCGCCGGGCGCGTTCTCGATTCACGTGAATCCACTGTCGGTCGCCAGTCAGATCGGCGAAGTGGTCCACCAGCTCCTGAGTCACGACAATCCAATCGCAGGCGCCGGCCTCTTTGCCGATCGAATTCCGGACGTCTTCAATTTGCATAGGTCGAGGCGGCGAGTTCCGCCGCGCGGCTCCGCACGTCGGCCGCGATGGTGCGGGATCCGCAGTATAAAACGAGCGCCAGCAGAAGCGACAGCACAGGGATCAGGAACATCGCCTGCTGCAGCCCAATCGCCTTGAAAGCTTCGGTGACCTTGACCGCGCCGGCAGCCGCTGCCGCGCGGTGCGCCATAGTGTCGCTCAGCTTACCGGTGAGGAGCGGACCGAAGGAGGCGCCACAGAGGTACATCGCCAAAAAGTAGATCGCCATGGCGCTGCCCCGCATGGCCGGAGTCACGATATCCTGGATCGCCGAGTAGACCAGGCCGTAATAGGCATTGAGGGTAGCGTAGGCGAGCGTGATCAACGGGATGGCAGTGGCCGCGCTCGCTGCGCCGATGCCCAGATACCCGAGCGGCGCGCCAACCAGGGAAATCGCGGCCGCCACCAGCAAGCGGCGGTTCTCACGGCGGTGGATAACGCGATCTCCCAATCGACCGGCGAGCAGCCCTCCCGAAACGCCGCCCAGGGCAAAGATCAGTCCTGTGGCAATCCCCGACCGCGCCAGCGTCAGTCCGTGGATGCGGCTGAGGAAAGCGGGCAAAAACGTGCCGATCGCGTACATGTTGAAGTTTAATAGCGCGCCCGACGCGATGATCCACCACATAGTAGGGATCTTCAGCAACCCGACCATCGACGATTTGCTGGAGACGCGGTGAAGTTCGGCGGCGCCGCGCGCCGGTTCCGTCAACCGGAGCAGAAGCGGAATGAGGAGCACAGCCGGTAAGGCGGCAAGAACCATAGCCGCGCGCCATCCGTAGGCCTGCGCCACCGGGCCGCTGAAGAAATAGCTCAGCGCGCCGCCGACCGGAACTCCCAGCATGAACAGCGCCAGTGGACTGGAGCGCGCATCGGCAGGGAAAAGATCGCCGATCCAACTGGTGGCGGCAGGGGCAACCACCGCTTCGCCAACTGCGAATCCCAGTCGCGAAAACAGCAGCATAGTGAAGTTGGCCGCTACGGCCGCCATACCCGTGAGGGCGGTCCACACTACCATCCCACCGGCCAGAAGCTTCTTCCGTTTCCAGGAGTCCGATGCGCGTCCCAGCGGAAGGCCCACGATGGCGTAGAGCCAGATGAAGGCCGAGCCGATCAGGCCGACCTGCGAATCGCTGAGTCCGAAATCTTTGCGGATGGGTTCAGTAAGGGCGCCGATCACGTGGCGGTCGTAGAAGTTCAGAATATTCACGGCCACCAGCACTGCAAGCGAGCTGTACGCGGCTCTCCTGCCCATGGCGAATTATCCTACCATACGTCCGGTAGGGGACTCAGTCGATGGACCACACCTCTGCCGATGCGGTACACTTGAGCCGATTTTCTATGTCCTCTGATCTTTTTCACTGGCTGGTCAACAGCCCATGGAGTCACGCCATGAACGCGGCTGAATGGGTCTTCCCGGCCGTACAGAGCGTACACTTCGTCGGCTTCGCTCTGTCCATTGGAACCATCGCGATCACCGACCTGCGACTGCTCGGCTTCGGGATGCGGCGCCAGAAACCCGCGGAGCTCGCGGCTGACCTGGAGCCTTGGACGCGAGCGGGCATCCTGGTGATGCTCGTAACCGGGATCCTGATGTTCTCCACCGACGCAGTCGGGTATCACAATAATCCATCCTTTCGATTCAAGATGACGTGCCTGGCCGTCGCCCTGCTGTTCCACTTCACTTTGCACCGGCGGGCGCTCCGCCGCGATCTGCCTTCGATTGCTTCGAAAATGGCTGCCGTAACTTCGTTGCTGCTTTGGACCGGAGTCGTCGCCGGCGGCCGGATGATTGCGTTCGTTTAGGTGACCTATGGAACAAGTTCCTGCGTTCGTTGAATGGATTCAGAACACGGATTTGAGCACCGCCATCCGGGAAGGCGGGCTTCCCTATCCGATCATCGGCGGCATTCACTTGCTATCGATCGCCCTCTTCGGCGGGATGTTACTCGTCACTGATCTGCGCCTGTTGGGATGGACCATGCGGAAGCGGTTCGTCTCCGATGTCATGAATCAACTCCGGACGTGGAAATGGTTCGGCTTTGTCGTGGTAGTGGTCACCGGATCGCTTCTGGCATGGGCGGAGCCGGTCCGCCTCTACAAAAGCCCCTCCTTCTGGGTGAAGATGGCGCTCTTCGCGCTGGTCGGCGTGCATGCTCTGGTGTTCCGAGCCGGAGTTTACGGACATCCTGAGCGCCTGGACAAGGCGGTGACGCGGCAAGCCAAAATCGCCGCCGCCGTTTCGTTGCTCTTGTGGGCCGGGCTGATTGTTTCCGGCCGCCTGATCGCCTTCGATGCGTCGTTCGACGAATAGGAGCTACCTACCCTGGAACGCGGGGGCGCTTCTCCACGAAGTGTGCCACGCCTTCCTTGAAGTCCTCGGATTGCAAGCTCGCCCTCATCTCTTCGCTCGCGGTGTCCAACGCTTGCCCGAGCGTCTGGTACATCGCCTGGTAGACCTGTCGTTTGATCACTCTGGTGGAACGGGGACTGACCTGCTCGGCGAGCTCGTCCGCATAGGCGTAGACGCGATCCATGAACTCCAGCGCCGGGAACACCTCATTGACCAGCCCCATCCGCAAGGCTTCCTGCGCGCCGAAGATCCGCGCCGAAAGCAGGATGTCCATCGCGTGCGCGTGGCCGATGATTCTCGGCAGGATCCATGCGAGGCCGTACTCCGCGATCAGACCGCGCCGCGCGAATGCCGTGCCGAACCTCGCGTCTTCGGATGCGAAGCGCACATCGCAGTAAGTGGCAATCACCAGTCCGAGCCCAACCGCCGGGCCGTTAATCGCCCCAATGACAGGTTTAGGGATCGCAGGAAAGTAAGAATACTGCCGCTCGAAGTCTCCTTGTCCCGATCCATTGTCGGGCAGCGGATGGGCGCGCCGACCGATCACATCTTGCAGCAGGCTCATATCGGCCCCCGCGCAGAAGCCGCGGCCCGCTCCCGTGATGACAATAGCGCGCACCAGATCGTCTGCCGCTGCCGCCTGCATGGCTTCACGGACTTCGCGCTCCATGATGCGCGTCCAGGCATTGAGCTTGTCTGGCCGATTGAGGGTGATGGTCGCCACGCGACCGCGGACAGCATACTGAATCTCTTGAGTGTCCATGCTCAACAATTGTAACCATCCAACCGTCCGGTCAAGTTGTATACTGATCACGCTATGCGGTTCTCCCGTCTTATTCGCACATTCGCTCTTGCCGGCGGACTGGTCTTGTACGCACAGGATGCCGGCATGGTGCTGCGCACCATGGTCAGTTATCGAACGCAGCGGAACTCGCCACAGTTGAGCGAAGAGCAGCGGCAGCAGGCGGACCTGCTCAGCCGGGCGGCCGAGCAGGCCAATCGTGACGGAAAGTATGGCGATGCGATGCGCGCTTACTATCACGGCATGGCCCTGATGCACGGCGTTTCCTGGACGCGGGCGTACGAATTTGCGGCTTCCCTGCACGGCAAACTCGATCACACGCTGGCAGCCCCGGGCGACAAGATCGCAGTAACTTTGACGCCTTTGTACAAGGGCGACGACACCAACGGCATCAAGATGACGGCATCGGTGGCGCTGGTGTCTCCCGCCCGAAGCGGCATCGCCGAGAAGAACCTCGCGGCAAGGGTACCGGTCGACCCAGCAGCGCTCCCATTCAGCGCGCGCGTCACCGTCCCCGACGATGCATCCGGCGATTTCAGCATGGAGGTCAGACTCCAGGCGGATGGGGAGACGCCGACACAGGCGATGCGCACGGGGCTTGTCAAAACGATGCCCGTGCACATCGAAGCGCTCGCCGCGGATGCACGGAAGCTCCGCGATCGCCTGGCCAAAGCCGCGGGCAAATCGAGCCCGGCGCTTCCCAGCGCGCAATACGTACTCGATTTCTACGATCGTGCCGATCGCGGCGAAGTTAGCCCCGCCAACTATCATTTCCGGGAAGAATTCGCGCGCGCCAACGAGATTATCGATGGTCTGGAGGCCGGACGCGATCCCTTCGCCGGAAAGCACGGCGACTTCCGCAAGGCGTACTTATCTGCCGTCGATCACACTCTCCAGCCCTATCGCATCTTGGTTCCCGAGGTGTACAACGGCAGCGCGGCTGTACCGCTTGTCGTAGCGCTTCACGGCATGGGCGGCGACGAGAACTCGATGTTTGACGGCTACAACGGCGCGATCAAGCCGGCCGTGGAGCGCAACGGATTCATTGCGGTCTGTCCCAAAGGCCGCGATTCCGCATCCATGTACCGCGGGTCGGGGGAGCAGGACGTGATGGATGTCCTGGCCGAGGTGCGCCGCGACTACAAAATCGACTCGAGCCGGATCTACCTGATGGGCCACTCGATGGGTGGATATGGCACCTGGAGCGTCGCCATGAATCATGCCGAGGTGTGGGCGGCGCTCGGACCGATTTCCGGCGGGGGCAGTGCGGCTGGCATGGCCAAAATCGCGCGAATTCCGGAATACGTGGTGCACGGCGATGACGACCGTACCGTTTCCGTTACGCAGTCGCGCACCATGGTGGAAGCCGGCAGGAAGGCCGGCGCCAACATCGTGTATGTCGAGGTGCCTGGCGGAAGCCACACCAGCGTAGTCGAACCGGAAGTCGGCCGCATGCTCGACTTCTTTGCCAGGCAGAAGAAGAAGAGCGCCTCCGAGTAGCCCGATCAGCGGACGAACTTGAGCAGTTCCGGATAGAAGAGGTCGGGCACTTCCAGGTGCGGCACGTGGCCGGCGTTGGGGATAATTACGAGCTGCGCGCCGGTAATGCTGTCGGCGATGTGCTTCGCCAGCTGGGGAAAATCCTGCCCGTCCTTCTCTCCGCCAATCACCAGCGTTTTCACTTTGATTTTCGCCCAGTCGTAGACAACCGGATCCAGGTAGAGCATTTGCTGGTAGATCGCGCGGACCATCGCGAGCCGCGGCCAGTCGCCGCTGAGCGTCGGCGCGTACAGGATGCGAACGTATTTCTCATATTCCGGCTTCCACGCTCCGGGCGAGGGGAAGTAGCGGCGGATGTTGGCATAGAAGCCTTGCCACCGCTGGTCATTGGTTTGCGCCATGGATGTTTTGTAGGCGTCATCAGCGCTGCGCCAGGGACGTTCGTAGCGCGGATCGGTGAGGCCAATGGGATCGTAGATCACGGCGCGCTCGGTGATATCCGGGAATGACGCCGCGAAGCGGGCCGACAACATACCACCCATGGAGTGACCGATGATCGTCACCTTGTTGATTCCGAGCGTCAGCAGAAGCTTGCGGCTGTTCAGCGCCATATCATGAAAGTTGTAAGGGATGATCGGCTTGGACGACCGGCCGAAGCCAATCTGGTCGGGCACCACCACCCGGAAGCCTTCCTTGCGAAGGGCCTCGATCGGGCCGGCGAAATAGAAGCCGCCGAAATTCATTCCGTGGAACAGCATCGCGGTGCGGCCATTGGGCTGCCCGCTGGGCGGCACGTCCATGTAGGCCATGCGGACGTCCTGGCCGTACAGCGTGAGCGGCAGGTACGAGACGGGATAGGGGTATTCGATGTCCTCGTAGGTGATGCTTCCCGGTTTGATGTCGGCGGGAGCGGTGGGCAGCGATTCAGGCTGCGCCTGCACCGACGGCAGAAGAAGAAACAACACACAGAGAGCTCGCATTCCGCAATCATACGCCAGCAGGCGACCGAACGGCCGGTTTGTGCTACGATTGAACCAATTTCCCGGGATACCCAGAGGTGAATCATGACTATCCGGTTCTGTGCCGCCATTCTCCTCTCCTCCGGCGGCTGGGCCGGCGCCGCAACTCCCACATACTCCAAAGACGTGGCGCCTGTTCTGTATAACCGATGCCTCGAGTGCCACCGCCAAGGGGAAGCGGCGCCGATGGCATTCACCAGTTACGCCGAGGTGCGCCCGTGGGCTAAGGCAATCAAGCAGGCTGTGCTGGCCCATACCATGCCGCCATGGCTTGCCGACCCGCGCTTCGGCGCCTTCCGCAATGATCGCCGCCTCTCCGACGAGGCCATCCGTACCATCGCGGCGTGGGCCGATGGGGGCGCCCCGGAAGGCGACCCCAAGGACCTGCCGCCGATGCCGAAGTTCGAAACCGGATGGCGCATCGGCAAGCCGGACGCCGTCTTCGATATCGGCGCGGATTTTGAGGTGCCGGAGCAAGGCGTGGTCTCGTACAAGTACTTCACCGTCCCGACCAACTTTACCGAAGATCGTTGGGTGGAAGCTGCTGAAGTCCGCCCCGGACAGCGCGCCGTGGTGCATCACGTGATCGCGTTCATCAAGGAACCGACAGACAAGTCGGAACACCCCACCGATGCCGGCAATATCATGGTGGGCTACGCGCCCGGAGAGAATCCGCTCGAACTGCTGCCGGGAACGGCAGTGCTGGTGAAAGCCGGATCGTCGCTCGTGTTCCAGGTGCATTACACCCCTAACGGCAAGGCCGTGAGGGATCGCTCGTACCTGGGTGTCCGCTTCGCCAGGGAAGTCCCGAAGCTCCGCGCGGTCCGCGGCATGGCGCTGAACCCGATGTTCCTGATCCCGCCCGGAGACCCCAATTACGAGGTCAAGGCCAGCTATACCGCGCCGCAGGAAATCGCGCTGGACAGTCTGATGCCGCACATGCATTTTCGCGGCAAGGATTTCCGGTATACGGTGGTCTATCCCGATGGCCGCCAGGAAGTGCTGCTGAGCGTGCCCAAGTACGATTTCAACTGGCAACTCCGATACCACCTGCAGACACCGCTGTCGCTGCCCAAGGGAACCCGCATCGACTGCGTGGCGCACTTCGATAATTCAGCGAACAACAAGTACAATCCCGATCCGGCGAAGTCGGTTCACTGGGGCGAGCAAACGTGGGAGGAGATGATGATCGGCTTTTTCACGTACACGGTGCCGTATCCCGGGCATCCCACGGGCGCCGCCGAAACGCGGGCTAACGGACAGCCCCAATAGCTGGGCGCACAAGGTAGCGAGAGCCAATCCGACCAGTCGGTAGGCCATTGACAATGGGTATCTAAACGCCTAGACTCGCGTTAAAGACCATCCGTCTGCCTGGGAAAGGAGCGGACCATGAGGGATGCAATCCGTGTTGGGGTCTTTCTTCTATTGCCTGTACTGGGGGTAGCCGCAGATGCCGGCGGTGCGCAGGTGACGTTCGCCAAAGATATCGTTCCCATCTTCCAGGACAAGTGCCAGGAGTGCCACCGCCAAGGTACGGCGGCGCCTATGTCGCTGGTCACCTACCAGGAGGCGCGGCCATGGGCGAAATCCATTCGCCAACGCGTGGTCACGCGCAACATGCCACCCTGGCACATCGATAAGACGGTCGGCATCCAGCAATTCCAAAACGATCGTTCGCTCTCCGATTCCCAAATCGCCACCATCGTGCACTGGGTGGATGAGGGCGCACCCATGGGAAATCCGAAGGACATGCCTCCGCCGAAGCACTTCCCGGAAGATGAGGGCTGGCTGCTGGCGAAGGCCTATGGCCCACCCGACCTGGTGCTGAAGTCAGAGTCCTATACCATTGCGGCGCATGGGCAGGATGTCTGGTTTAAGCCGCTCACCGAAGTTCCGATCACTGAAGCGCGTTGGGTACGCGCGGTAGAGATGCGCCCGGGCACTACGGCCGGGCGTAAGATCATGCACCATGTACTGGCCCGGCTGATTCAGGAAGAGTCTAGTGGGCCGAACAATCCGGCCGCAGCCGACGCCGCCGCGGGTGGAATGGCCAATGCGGGACTCCTGATGGAATGGGCCATCGGCAAGAATTTCGATATCTACCGTCCGAACTGCGGCAAGCTTCTGCTGCCCGGTTCGCACATCTGGTGGGAGCTGCATCTCCACGCGGTGGGCGAAAAAATCCGCGATCACGCCGAGCTGGCTGTGTACCTCTATCCCAAAGGCGAGGTGCCGAAGTATCGAACCTACCTGACTCTGTTCGGCGCTACCCAGAGTTTCGGGTCGATGATCGACATTCCCCCGAACACAGTCGCCGAGAGCCAGGGATACCACGTTCTGCGCGCGCCGGCTCGACTGGAGAATTTCCAGCCGCACATGCACCTTCGCGGCAAGGCGATGTCGATGGAGGCAATCCTCCCTGACGGCACGACACAGATGCTGAGCTACGTAGATCATTTCAACTTCAACTGGATGAACAATTACATCTACATGGAAGACGCCGCTCCCGTGCTGCCGAAGGGGACCCTCATCCACGTCACCGCGTGGCATGACAACACCCGAAATAATCCCAATAATCCCGACCCGGACCAGTGGGTCGGATTCGGTGACCGGACGGTAGATGAAATGGCGCATGCCTGGGTCAATGTCACTTACATCAGCGATGCTGATTACAACGAGTGGGTGGCAAAACATAGGGCGCCGCGCGCGCCCGTCACCAAGAGCCAGCGTTAGGCGAACGGCATGGATGCGCGGCGCGCCTCAACGGCGGTTCGATGGGCGACAATCGGTTTGTTTGGGGCCCTGCTGTGGCCACAGCAGCTCCCGTTCGAACCGCCGCACGATTTCGGACAGAGCATCACCGGCGCGTTTGAAGGATGGTTCCCCAACTCCGACGGCAGTTTCAGCATCCTGCTCGGCTACTACAATCGCAATCTGAAACAGGAGATCGAGATTCCCGCGGGACCAGACAACCGTATCGAGCCCGGCAGTCCCGACCACGGGCAGCCCACCCACTTTCTCCCTGGCCGGCAGTGGGGAGTCTTCACGATTCGGGTGCCGAAGGATTTCGGCGACAAGAAATTCACCTGGACCCTTAGCGTAAACGGCAAGACCACGACCATTCCGATGAGTTTGAATCCGCTTTGGGAGGTCGAGCCATTTCGCGAGGCTAGCGGCAACGCGCCGCCGTTCATCGCGTTTTCGGAGAATGGTCCGTTCGTCAACGGCCCGGCCGGCCAGTCGCAATCCGTTAGCACTACTTTGCTCGCGGCGGCCGATCTTACCGTCTGGGTTGCCGACGATGCCAACGCACCGCTAGCCGGCGCGCGGCCGCGGACCACACCGGTGGCCGTATCGTGGAGCAAGTTCCGAGGCCCCGGCACGGTGACGTTCGCTGAGCCCCATCCGCCAGTAGAAAAGGCGGAGTTCGCGGCGCCGTCTTCCACCAAGTTCTCGGGCAAGGCCCATACCACCGCCACCTTCAGCGAACCCGGCGAATACATTCTGCGCGTGGTGGCAAACGATTGGTCGGGCGATGGCGGCCGCGGTTTTCAATGCTGCTGGTCGAATGCCCAAGTAAAGGTAACCGTCAAGTCGGGATATGGTTCCCACTGAAGTCAAATTTGTTATGCGTCGACCAACAATCATCCTAGTATTCTTTTCGATGATGGCGGTCTATGGGGCCGCGCCTGATGGGGAGGCGCTGTACAAACAGCGCTGCTCGAGTTGTCATGATGGCAGGCCGCAGCCCCGCATGCCGTCGCGGCAGGAACTGACGGCGCGCACGCCCGAATCCATTTATGAGGCGATGTTTGGCGGCCGCATGGCAATCCAGGCCTGGGGTTTGGCCAGCGAAGAAGGCCGCGCGATCGCCCGGTATATCACGGCCAAGGATTTCGCGCCCCCCGCAACCATCGCGGCGGCCGGCAAATGCACAATGGCCCCCGGAGCTATCAGCATCGGTGAAACCGATTGGAACGGATGGAGCTCCGACCTCGCCAACTCCCGCTATCAGCCTCATCCTGGAATTACCGCGGCCGATGTGCCCAATCTCAAGCTCAAGTGGGCTTTCGCTTTTCCCGGAGAGACGACGCGATCGGCACAGCCCGCCGTGGTGGGCGGCCGGGTCTTCACCGGCAGCACGAGCGGGAGTATGTATTCGCTCGATGCCGCCACAGGCTGCGTCTATTGGAAATACGACGCCGGCGCCACGGTGCGCACGGCCATCAGCATCGGGAAAGCCGGCGGCAAGACCATCGCGTACTTCGGCGACGTGCGATCCCAAGTTCACGCAGTGGATGCCGGAACCGGCGAGCTGCTCTGGAAAGTGAAGGTGGAAGAACATCCGGCATCGCGGATCACAGGTGCCCCGGCGTTCTATAACGGACGACTGTATGTGCCGGTATCGTCGGTGGAAGAAGCGTCTGCCATGTCGGCGGCCTACGAGTGCTGCAAGTTCCGCGGCAGCATGGTAGCGCTTGACGCCGCCACCGGCAAGCAGATCTGGAAGACGTTCGCGATTACCGATCCGGCCAGGCCTTATCAGAAGAGTGCCGCGGGAACGCAGCTTTGGGGCCCGGCGGGCGCAGCCATCTGGTCCGCACCTACCATCGACGTGAAGAGAAAGGTGATCTATGCGGGTACCGGCAACTCCTACACGAACGTCGAGACTCACACTACTGATTCGATCGTGGCCATCGATCTGGAAAGCGGCAGCCTGCTGTGGTCCAGCCAGGTCCAGCCCAAGGACAACTTCACCATGGGCTGCATGCGTGGCATCAATTGCCCCGAAGAGAGGGGCCCCGATTTCGATTTCGGATCGTCACCCATTTTGCGCGAGCTGCCGGGCGGCAAGCGCGTCTTGATCTGCGGCCAGAAATCGGGAGTGGTCTGGGGGCTCGATCCCGACAATCGCGGCAAGGTGCTCTGGCAGACTAGGGTTGGACAGGGCAGCGCGTTGGGCGGCATCGAATGGGGACCGACCGCAGACTTCGAATATGCGTACGTGGCCGTTTCCGATGTGATCGTAGCGCAGGGACACCCGGGCGGATTGCATGCGGTCAAGCTTGCGACCGGCGAGAAGATTTGGACCACCCCTCCGCCGGAATTACATTGCACCGCCGGCGCCAAGGGCTGCAACAGCGCGCAATCGGCCGCGATTTCGTCCATCCCGGGCGTGGTGTTTTCGGGCTCGGTGGATGGGCATTTGCGCGCCTTCGCGTCCAAGACCGGCGAAATCATCTGGGATTTCGACACGGTGCGCGATTACGAAACAGTGAACGGGATCCCCGGCAAAGGTGGATCGCTCGATGCCGGCGGACCCGTAATTGTCAATGGTATGCTGTTCACGAATTCCGGGTATGGGATGTGGCAGGGTCTCCCGGGGAATGTTCTACTGGCTTTTGGAAAATAGAGGCGCGCTCGCGTCTGGAGGTGAACGAATGCGTCTGTTCTTGCTTGGATTGGCTTGCGTCGGGGGCGCTACCGCTGCTGGCGCCGACAGCCCCGCGACCTTCGATAAGGATGTTCTGCCGGTGCTGCAGAAAAACTGCCAGAGCTGCCATCGGCCCGGAGAAGTCGCGCCGATGTCCTTCATGACCTATCAGGACACGCGTCCTTGGGCGAAGGCGATTAAGGCCGCCGTTCTCTCCAAGAAGATGCCGCCATGGTTTGCCGACCCGAAATTCGGCCATTTCCTGAATGATCGGCGGCTGAGCGCTGCAGACGTGAAAACGCTAATCTCGTGGGTCGATGGCGGAGCGCTCGAAGGCGATGCCAAGGATAAGCCGGCGCCTGTGGAATTTATGGAAGGATGGAACATCCAGCCGGATGCCGTAATCGGCATGCCCAACGCCTTCGAAGTTCCTGCGTCCGGCATCCTGGAATACCAATACGTCGTCGTGCCCACGCACTTTGATAAGGACATGTGGGTATCCGCGGCCGAAGTGCGTCCCGGCAACCGATCAGTCATGCATCATGTGCTGGTGTACGTGCGCCCTCCGGGATCCAAGTATCTTAGCGAGGCGCAGCCCGGCGTTCCGTTCGTCCCGGTGCGGTACGAGCGCGATGCGAACGGCGCCGCCATCCGCCGCGTTCCGCCGCCAGGCGCCCCAGCCCCTTCGCCTCAGCAGGCGGGAAATCCGGGCCAGCCGCGCCAGGACGCTATGGCCGGCGTCGAATTGCTGACCGCATTCGCTCCCGGCCTGCAAGAGCAGCGCTTTGACCAGCCGGTCGCCGATGCCGCTAAGTTTGTCCCCGCGGGATCCGATTTGATTTTCCAACTGCACTACACGACCAACGGCAAACCCGCTTCAGATCAGACCAAGGTCGGGATCAAGTTTGCCTCGGCTCCGCCCAAGTATCGCTACCTCACCAGCAATGCCTCCCAGCGGGATTTCGTCATTCCACCGAATGACCCCCGTTATGAATCCCATTCGCAGGTGACGTTCAACGTGGCGGCGCAACTGGTATGGATGATGCCGCACATGCATCTTCGCGGCAAGGATTTTCTCTTCCAGGCTGTGTATCCCACGGGCGAAACCGATACCCTGCTCAGCGTCCCGGAATACAATTTCAACTGGCAGCTCGGTTACGAAGAATCGAAGCCGCTCCTTTTACCTAAAGGCACACGCATCGAATGCACCGCACATCATGACAATTCGGCGAATAACCCCGCCAATCCCAATCCCAATGTGGAGGTTCGGTGGGGTGACCAGAGCTGGGAAGAAATGATGATGGGCTTCTTCTCGGTGGTGGTGGATGCGAATGTGAAGCCGCAGGATGTCTTGGTGCGGCCGCCCAGAAGACCGGCACTATGAACGCAATCCGGCTCTTCCGAGGCGAAAGGATGAACAAGACCTTCTCGCGCTTCTGCGTTTTCAGTCTGGCACTGACGCTGCGGGCGGGCATCCCCGAACCCATACGCGTGGAGCAGGGCATGCTCACCGGAGTAGCCGGCACGATGCCCGATGTTCGGATCTTCAAGGGCATTCCCTTTGCGCAGCCTCCCGTCGGCGATCTTCGCTGGCGGACACCCAAGCCTGCGGCGTCGTGGACCGGCACTCGCAGCGCGTCGGAATTCGGCGCCATCTGCATGCAGCGCCGTCCCAACGCCGCCGGCATCACCAACACCTCCATGCCGATGAGCGAAGACTGCCTCTACCTCAACATCTACACCCCCGCCAAGGCAGCAAACGACAAGCTGCCGGTAATGGTTTGGATCCACGGCGGCGCGCTCACGGCAGGCGCAGGCTCCATCTATGATTCCGAACAATTGGCACACAAAGGCGTTGTGGTGGTGACCATGAACTACCGCCTGGGTGTGTTCGGATACTTCGCCCATCCCGAGTTGACCAAGGAATCCGATCACCACAGCAATTACGGGCTGCTCGATCAGATCGCAGCACTGCAGTGGGTGAAGAAGAACATCGCGGCCTTCGGTGGCGATCCAGGGCGCGTCACCATCTTCGGGGAATCGGCCGGCTCCTGGAGCACCAACCTGCTCGCCGCCACGCCTCTGGCGCATGGCCTGTTCCAGCACGTCATCGGTGAGAGCGGCGCACAGTTCGAGCCCTTGAAAACGCTCGCTAGGGCGGAAGAGACCGGCGCCAGATACGGCACACTGGCCGACCTTCGTGCCAAGTCTGCCGACGCCATCCAGAACGAGATGGGCGCGGCCTTCGTCGGCACCAATGGCGGCTACTCCGGCCCGGTGGTCGACGGCTGGTCTCTGCCGCAGGACGTGTACACCATCTACTCCCAGGGAAGGCAGAACGACGTCCCCGTTCTGATCGGGTCGAATGCCGATGAAGGCACTATGTTCACACCGGCCATCGCGAATCTGCAAACGCTGAAGGAATCCGCCCGGCGCTACGGTGCCAACGCCGATGCGTTCCTGAAACTTTATCCCGCGCAAACCGACGCCGAAGCCTGGCGAGCTTCCGCCGACGCGATGCGCGACCTGGTGTTCGGCTGGGAAATGCGCACCTGGGCGCGCATGCAAACCAAAACCGGCAAATCGAAGGTGTATTTATACTTCTTCAGCCGGGTGCCGCCCGGTCCAGCCGCCGCTCGCATGGGAGCGTATCACAGCTCGGAAATCGCGTATGTTTTTCACAATACCCACCGGCCCGGGCGGCCGTGGGAAGAAGTGGACCACCAGCTCTCAGAAACGATGTCCACGTATTGGGTAAACTTTGCCACCACTGGCGACCCGAACGGCAAAGATCTGCCTGCGTGGCCCGCATTCGATGCTGGCAAGGATCTCCTGATGGACTTCGGTGACAAGGTCGAGGTCCAGCCGATCCCGCACAGGCCGGCGCTGGACTTCCTGGACGCCTACTTTGCGAAGCAGCGGAACTAACCCTGGACCCGCTCAAACGCAAGTCCGCGGGCCGGAGACAAGCCCCGCAAGCCTGAACTAGCGCGGCTGCTGTTGCTTGTCCGTCTTCGTGGGCTCGTCGTACGGTGCGCCCGTACCCGTCGACCCAAGAAACAGCTTGCGGCCGTCGGGGAAGGTTACGTTGCGCGCGTTGGCTCTTTTTTCGGAATGATCGCGCGCCTGGTAGCCGTCCACCACTACGTCCGTGCCCACCGGGAACGTGTTCTTGTTCGCGCCGCGACGCAGTAGCGTGTTGGGGCTACCGCCTTCCACCATCCACACTTCCTTGCTGCCGTCGTCCTTCGTAATCTCCACGTGAATCCAGGTATGCGGGTTCACCCATTCGATCTTCACGATCTTGCCCTTGAGCAAAACCGGCGCGTTGGCATCGAATTCCGATCCAAAAGCGTGATGAGCCGCCGCCGGACGCACCGCAAAACTCGACACCAGCGCCGCCAGTGCACAAAGGGTCGATTCCAAGAGTTTCGTTCGCATGGGTCTGCTCCTATTTTCTTCCCTGGCTTGCGGCCTTCGCCGCCGCTTGTTCCTTCTCCCGCGTCCGCGCGCCCTTCAGTACATCCACCAGCGCGTAGTTGCCCTCATGGCAGGCATATTCATAAATCTTACCGTCCGTCGCCGGCCACGCCATCTCGCCCGTCCACGGCCTCGCCCAGGTATCTGGATCGTCCACGGTGAAGCGATACAACAGCGTATGATCGTCAATACGGCTGATGCGCTCCACCACGTGGAGATTTTCCGTCGATCCGTGGAACCGTGTCTTATTGGTGAAATTCGTGGTATCCACCACCAGGGTGTCGCCCTCCCAGTGCCCCACTGAATCGCCCATCCAGAAGCGGAGGTTCTTTGGCAGGTGCTGCCCATTCATGCGCACCACGCGAGCATCGTGCACCATCTCGGTCAGGATCATGACCGAAGTCGGCGTCTGCACGATCTGGTGGAGATTGTTGTAGAAATAGTCCGGTAACGCGGGAGGACCCGAGGTCGATCCGAACCCAAGCAGGCAGCGCTCCCCGAGCGGGCGGCGTTCCGGATCGTCATACGCGCCGGCCGTCCTTTCCAAATCGCGATCGGTGCTCTCCGCCGTGTCCGATGTCGGCCGTCCGTAGTCGGCTGCCGCGCGCTGCCGCGCCGATGGGATCGTCGGCGGAACCCGGCCGTCGGGCGGATCGACCACGATGGATGAGCGAGACTCGCCGTTCACGACCGTAAACGTCGATCCTACATCGAGCCAACCGGTGTTGTAGCCGCCGACTGCGCCGCCGGCGCCTGTCGCCACCAGCCACCAGCCGGCATTGGGGCCGGTGGTGCTCCCTTTGGGAGCCAGCGTTTCGCCACCTGGTTTGGGCGCTGCTCGATCACCGGCAATAGGCGCGTCGGCCTCCTGCTTCTCCTTGGCGAAGGCGGCTTCGCGCTGGTGTGCCACCTCCGGCGTATACGCCGGAGGTGCACCCCGAGGCCGCTCCAGGGGTGTCATCGTGGCGATGTCGTAGGTGCCCTGCAGATCGGGATGGCCATCCGCCAGCCGCTTCGGGCTATAGGGCTTCTTGGCCGGAGCTTTTTGGTTTTGCGCCGCGGCCTGATTAGGTACCCACAGCAACAGGACGGCCATTGCGGCCGCACCCGCCAATTCCAGCAATCGATATCGCATCGGCAGCACCTCCCGCAATCAACGGCTCAGCGGATTCTTACGATACTGGCCGTACATCAATTCCTCGACGAACTCCACACACTTGAAGTCCAGTAATTGCGCATTCTTTTCCTGGCGCTTATACAGCGGCATGCTGATCTTCCACGGGCGCGTAAAGACTTTCGGGTCGGTGATCGTGGCCTCATACGAAATCACGTCGGGGCTGGAACGCGTGTACCGCTCCACTACGTGCAGTTGATCGCTGTGATAATTCCCCGCCCGGTCAAACCACGTCTGGTCGTTGAAGCCGGTGACGTCTACCACCAGGGTGTCTCCCTCCCAGTGTCCAAACGACTGTCCCATCCAGGAGTCCACCGGCGCTTCCCCCGGGTCCTTCATAAAGATGGTGCGCACGGCGCCGTCAAACTGGTAAGCGATGAAGATCTGACTCGCGCTTTGGAAGACTTGGAATGGCTGCGGGAGGTAAGTGGCGCGCGGCACACCCGGCAGGTAGCACTTGATTTCCGGATCGCGCGACAGCCAATTGTCCCGGTTCTCTTTCCTCTGCGCCAGAGCTTCGGGCTTATATGGAATTTCGCCACCTTCGACCACGCCGAGACTGGGAGGCACCGCGCCTACCGCTCCCAGCGACAGTACCGGCGCCGCCGGCACGGGACCGAAGGGGCCGGGCCGCAGGGCCATCGCAGGCCTGGCATTGTGCCCTTCCAGGTCGAAATTCGCTTCGTTGAGAGTTTGCCAGATGCCGTTCAGGTCGGGCTTACCACCTTCGACCCGCGGCGGCCGGTACGCTTGTCCAGCCAGGGGGATGGCGGCTGCCAGAGCGCCTCCCACCAGCGCAATGATTCTTGCATTCCGAATGGTGATCCGCATCGGCCAGCATCCTTTTAGCACATCATACCGGATTCCGGTCTGGTAAGCACGCCCGATTTGACCGGACGGACGGTAGGGAATGGCACAGCTCCGCGCTAATGCACATGCGGCGCATCGGGCTTGCTGAACTTCGCCTCGTCAATCGGGACGTTCGTCTGCACCTCGGTCAGTTGAATGGCATCGCGTCCATCCATCCATGCAAACAGCAGCCGGAACGGCAGCCGAATCCCGTTCACTTCGCGATAGTCGGCAAAGTCGACCTGCGTGGGCACGCGCCCGATGGGCGACTTCCCGTAGCGCACCATGCGCACCAGTAGCCCCGTTTCCTGATCGAAATAAAGCGTGCACAGAATGCCGTGCGGGCCGTCTCCCTGCACCACATTCACCAGCTTGTCCTGACCTACCGCCACCATGCTTACCTGCTGGGCAGTCTGGCTCGATGGCCCCGGAAGATCGCTGATCATGACGGGCATGCTCACCCGGAGATTCGTGAGCACCTGTTTGATCTGCCCCGGAAACGAAAGCTCCGCGTCCAGCCGCGCCCCATCCAATTCGCCGCCCGTCAATTGGTACTCGCCCAAAACCGTCAACGGCGTCCGCAGCCAGCCCTCGCGGCCGTTATAGACGCGATTGCTGTCGCCCCGTTCCGGCGACTGCGGGAAGTCGATCAGGGTGGCGCGCCGGTCCGGCAACTGCGCATACATCTGGACGCGACCGCCTCCGCCGAAACCGCCGAAGCCGACGCTGGTTCCCTTTCCGACCCAGCTCTTCAATCCCGCCAGCTTTTCGGCTCCGCCGATCGCCTTCAGGTACTTGTCGATGATGCTATCGGCCGCCGGCTGCCCCGGCATCTGTGTCAGAACGTCGTCCATCTCTTGCGTTGCCGGTCCGTACATGTACTCCAGGGTCGGCGTGGTAGCCGGATGGTCGCGTCCATGGTGGCAACTCCAACACGTCACCATCTGGCGGCCCGAGAAGTTATCCCGATTAATCGCTTGCATCATCACTACCATGCGGCGCGCCATCTGTTTCTTAGGAGTATCCGCTGACCAATCGACCTTGACCGTACCCGCGTTGGCATGACAATCCGAGCAGTCGAAGCCCAGGGCCGCGCACATGATTCCCATGGTTCCCATGAAATCGTCCACCGGGATGCCCTTCAGCACCTGCACGTTCTTGAACACCTTGTCCGAGGTCGGCGCGACAGGCTGTTGCGCAGTCAGCGCGCTGCCCAGCAGCCAGATCGTCAGCATCGCGCCGGCGCTGACAGTCAGTCGGAATCGGATGGAAAGCCCGGTGTTCGCAGTCATATTCTCTACTTCTTCACGTACTTCTCCCCCGGGACATCGTGAACCACCGCTCGATCACCGGTACGGACTGGGGAGGGAATTGGCCTGTGCCGGCCGGCGCAATCGGAACTTTGGGTACAAGATTCCGCAGCTTCAACGATCCTCTCCAGTCGGACGATTATACTCCCTGACCCTGGCCCGCAAACCAGTCCGCTGTCAATTACTGACCAACCGGCCGGTTTGCTTTTCGGCATAGGGTATTATGACAGAACTTCTCCTCTTGAGAAGCAGGCCGCAAAGGTAACAACTCCCGTAACGTCCAAAAAGTCGAGCACTCACCGTCAATTCTGTGCATCGGTACGAACGTCGCGCCGCCGGAGCGGCGCAGGAATGTAGATTGGGGTCAGGGTAATGCACAGCTCTCTGCGGATTCATGGTCTCTAGGAACCGTTTCTCCAGCGTGGCCCCGGCGGATCCGGTGCGCTCTGTGTGAGCGACAACAAAGGTTCCGGCACCGAAGTCGACTCACCGCGAATCACCGCTCCCCACGAGCTCCGCGCAGGCTGGGTGTGCTGAATCGGAACGCCGGCTTGTGCGGTGGCCGAGCGCTCGCAGATCGAATATCCTAGAACACAATCGGCGGGAAAACCGATAACCGCCCACTGCGTTCTTTTCAGGCAGATATCTAATATACTATCGGAGAAGCCGGCAATCGTACTGAGAGCACAAGCTTGACGAAACGAGATTCTCTCTATTGTTGGCGGTGTACGTGGCTGGACCTGGTTTCTTGACAGCCCAGGAATTCCGGGCGTCGATCATTGGGCAGGTGAACGATTCCTCCGGAGCGCGGGTTCCCGGCGCGACGATCACGGCGACAACGAACGGCGCCTGGCACTATCGTCTGGCCATTGCATAACTCAGTCGACTAACGTATGGGCCAAGAATGAAAGGAGACGCTGTGACGGGGAACGAAGTTCTCGGCAGGATGATGGGCTCCAGCGGACAACGGGCCGTCGGCGGAGCCGCCGTCCCGCCCGCCGAATAGAAACGTGCTCCGCCTCCTCGCGCTCCTCGTCTCTTCCGGGTCAAGATCCACTGGCTGCCGATCCATGCGTCTCGGCTCGCTCAGGTCGAGATCGTGTTATCCTATATACAACGCATGTTCTCGCTCCCGTTGATTTTCAAGACACCGATGAAATCGAAGTCGCACTGATGCGTCATTTCAAAAATCGCAACCGGCATCCGAAGGCGTTGCGATGGACTTACGCAGTGGCAAAACTTAAAGCAAAATTCGCTCAAGAGGACCACCGGAAGACGCTGGTTTTGGCCGCATGAAAACTGCACGAGCTTACTGTTTCCTGTACTAAGAAGCGTACAGCCGTTAACAGTTGGAAAAACGCCCTTGAAGAGCGGTCGCAGAAAACAGCCTCGAATTATTGCTCCATTCCCAGTGGAATTTCGGTTTGACGCCCACGCCAGGAACTTTCAGGTCGTTCAAGGGGTCACTAGAACTTTGCGCGAGGAAGGAGTTTCATGCCGACTTCGTGAAACTATTCCCGCGGCCTCTTCCTACGCGCACCTTTCCGCGGTAACCGATCAAAAGCAGTGCGCCGTATCAGGGCGCATCATGTGGATTAATAGCTTAGGCAATGAATGCGGAGTGAAGGTTGAAAACGCGACCACCGATTGGGCACAATTCGTCGTGGCTGCTCTAAATGATGCGCGACCCTCGCTCTCTTCAGATCGTCGCACACTTAACCGCCGGTAAACTAATCTTCCGATGGATGCTGATAAAAGCAATTCGGACCGCAGATTCCGAGATTTCGCCGCAGAAATGTCAGATAAAGCGACTCAAAGGGTAAAGGTAAAGAAGTTCCTGCGTAATAAAGCGACTACCTATACGGCCGAAATGATACAGAGCCGCCGGGAATGGCTCGCAGAGCTTACACAGACCCAGTTGAAGCATATGGCGCATTTTTCGGAAGACCCCGAAGATTTTAGGGGGAAAATTGAATGCCCCATCGGTGTCGCTCATGTGCCCGTGGGGATTGCTGGTCCCCTTCGAATTAATGGTGAACACGCCCGAGGTGTTTTTTTCATCCCTATGGCAACCACTGAGGGAGCTCTCATTACCTCTTATACCTTCGGTTCGAACATTATCACGCGATCTGGGGGAGTCAACGTTAGAATTCTGAAGGATGCTCTAAAATCGGATCCTACATTTGTTTTTAAGTCCTCGGCCCAAGCACAGTCCTTTGTCACCTGGATAGAAAACAACTTTGGCAGGATCAAGGAGATCGCTGAAAAGACAAGCGGTCATCTTCGCATGATTAAGGCCGTTCCGATGATTAACGGCCGTCGCGTGATCCTGTGTTTCCACTTCCAGACCGGAGATGCCCTCGGAATGAACATGGCTTACAAGGCGACTGATGTCGTATGTAAAATGATTCGGGATTCCGTAGACCCAGAGGAGTTCTGGCTGCATTCGAATTTCACAACGATCAAGAAAACTACGGCTGAGAACTTTGTGAACGGATATGGGAAGTCGGCGATGGCGGATGTCACGGTTCCCCGAAAGTTGGTTGAACGGCTCCACACGACCCCTGAACAAATGGAACGATATTTTCTCCGGACGCTGTTAGGTTCGGCTCAAGGGGTATTGTTCGGAATCAGTGCTCATATGGCGAACGCAATGACCGCCATAGCCATTGCCTGTGGACAGGATGCGGCGCTCGTTGCCAATACTCATTGCGCCAATGCCACGTGCGAAACGACCAAAAGTGGCGATTTGTATTTTAGCGCATATTTTCCCAGTCTCTTCGCCGCGACCGTCGGAGGAGGAACTTCCTTCGGCACGGCGCGTGAATGCCTCGAAACACTCGGGTGTTATGGAAACGGCAAATCCACACGATTCGCGGAGATCATCGCGGCCACGGCAATGGCTGGAGAAATCAGCCTCATGACGTCCATCGTCAACGGTACCTATATTTATGCCCATGAGACATTTGGTAGAAACAGGCCGCCCCAGTAAAGGCGAACGTGTGGAAGACCGGCGCAAGGAAGACCGTAGAAAAACGAATCAATCTTGCGACTTCGAAAGGCGAGTACGCGTTCGGCGATTCCTCGACCTTTACCGCAACGCGCCAGATCCCAAGAGGAATGAATTAAGAAGTATCCATCTGGCTGACACCTACAACGGCTCCAAGCTGCCGGTAAAATTCCTGACCGCTTCCGGATGGGGCCCTCTCTTAAATCTGGGCTACTTTGAATTAAAGCAATTACCATTTTTGATCGGCGGCTTAAATCATTTTCAACGAAATCTGGTTAAGAAATCGGTTGAATTGTTGAATCCCCAACCCAATGAATCGATCCTCGATCTCGCATGCGGGAACGGCTGGACAACGCAATTTATCGCTCAATATGGCTCCAAAACCACTGGACTAGATTTGTGCGAACCACATATCAGGTCTGCACGAAGTAGCTTCGGCAAAGCGGGAAATATCAGCTTCCTTCAAGGTGACGCGACCCGTCTTGAAAATGTCGCGACTCCTAATAGCATTGATAAGATTCATTGTCTCGAAGCCGCTTTTCATTTTGGCCCGGAGGGAAGAAAAGCGCTATTAAACAGCGCTTTCCATGTACTGAAACCTGGTGGAACGTTTGTTCTGGTCGATATTACCTGGAGAACGAATTATCCAGAACAAATTGCTGATGTAGATCCCGAGAACCGCTTTCGAGAAACATGGCAAATGGAGCGATTTGAACCGTTCGAAGGGTACGCGAAAAATGCAAAGGCGATTGGTTTTGTCGAGCGGCAAATTCTGGACTGGACCAAGCCCGTCATGCGAGTTTTGGACCTCTTCGCTTTGATAGGCTTCATGGCGCAGCATCCACTGACCCGGAAAGCATTGAAACTCGCCCGGTCAGAATACTCTGCTATTACTAAACAGGAGTGGGAATTGTTGCTCCACGAGCTTCGATTGTCACAAAGGGTGCTGGGTCAATCACGTTATGCCGCTTATGTATTCACAAAGCCCATAACAGACGTATTTACGAGGTAAAACCTTTCTAAGGATGGGCGGTTGAGCGGAGACATTTACCGCGAACTGATCGATGTCCTAATGGGTTCTAATCTTTTTACGTCGTTCTCCCTGGCCAATCATCTACGTCTCTTTAGGTCTGGCCGTTGAAATACCTTCTCTAGACAGCGTCGAAGGGCAGGGATGAAAACGAACAATCAGTGTCAAGCAATCCTCTGGCTAGCTAGACGCGCAGGGTTGAGCACAGCCCTCCCCTCCCGCATCGCGGTCTTGAGTGTGGCACTGGACGCCACACTCTCGGCTGAACTGTTCGCTCAACAGGCAACTTCTAATCCTTGTTCACCGGGCGGCACGCGAGCAGCGGAAACAAGTCATCCCCCGGCCAACGCCGCGCCCTTAAGGGGAGAAATCAAACCAAATGCGGCGGAATCCAAAGCCTGCCGGCCGGCGATCACCGTACCGCCGAAAGATGTGCTGAATATTCTGCTCCTCATGACGGACGACGCCGGCTTTGCCGCTCCGAGCACGTTTGGAGGCGTCATACCAACACCGGCACTGGATCGGATCGCTGAAGCCGGCCCGCCCTATAACAGTTTCCACACCACGGCACTATGCTCGCCGATGAGCGCAGCGCTGTTGACGGCCCACAATCATCATTCGGTGGGCACCGGTGTTGTCGTGGATCAGGCGACCGGCCCGGCTACAACAGCATCCTCCTGCGAGATGCCGTTGCAATCGGCGAAATCCTATGGGAGAACCCCTACGCCACGTCCTGGTATGGCAAAGACCACAACGTGCTAAGGGCTTACCATGACGCCGTTTGGTCTCTCCGGCCTGCTGACCGGAATCACATCCGTTAGTTTCGGGCTCTTCGTCCTGTTGATGAGTGCGAATCGCAAGATTGGCAGAATCTGGTTTTTATGTTCTCTGGCGGTCGGTGTTTGGTGCTTTGGCGGGATGTGGATCAGTTGGACAAAAACCGCAACCGAAGGCTTATTGGCCTGGCGTTTGGCATATGCTTTCGGAGTCGTTTGGATTGCTCCTCTTTTTTACCATTTCGTTTGCACCTTCCTTGACCTTCGACGGAACCGATCCATTGCGCTTCACTATTTCATAGCACTCGTTTTCCTTTTGACTATCCCAACCCCTCTGTTTTTCTCGCACGTCAGATGGGTCTTCCATTCCCTCTACTACGTTCGTGGCGGCGCACTATACCCCGTCTATTTCGCCTGGTGGATTACCCTCGTGGTATTTAGCCATTATGAATTGATTCGGGCGTACCACACAGCCTCGCCAGGCAGAAAAAATCAGATAAAGTATTTCTTCTTCGCTACAGCGATTGGATATTCGGGAGGGAGTCTCGCCTATTTTCCCGCCTTTGGTATTGATATTTACCCATGGGGAAATTTTGCCGTCGGCCTTTATCCGCTGATCATGTCGGTCGCCATCGTAAAGCATCGTTTGATGGATATCGAATTGGTGGCGCGTGAGACTTTAACGAAATTGCTCGCCTGGGGCGTGATTGGACTTCCGTTTGTCATCGGCATGATCATGGGTCATTTCGTAAGCAGCCGTCCTGCATTTCTCTATGACCGCGCGCCCTGGGACTTGCTCTGCGTCGCCCTTAATTATTCGTTGGCATTTACGCTCCTACGCAACTACAAGGACCCGCTGTGCGACCGGCTTCGTTGGGTGTTCACGCTTTTAGGTACCTGGCAGTTGACCGTTCTGCTGTTAACCAGCCCGCCCTACGGCTGGTCTCAGGTCGTCGTCTTCCGCAGCGGTTACGCTGTTGCAGCGTTTCTGTTGCTGGCGTTTTTTTCATTCTGGGAGCAGTTCTTTCAAAACGCCCAGGATCGGTTTTCCACGATTTTGCGCCACGGCTTAGAGTGGACCGTTTTAGCGATGGCGGTATTTTCGGTGTTGACGCCTTGGATCATCCGCGGCCTCGCATTTGATCCCAGCCATCGTCTGGCCGCTAGGGAGATGCCGGGGCCGCTTTATGGCGTTTATGGCATATGGTTTGTAGTGTCTCTCGTCTGCATTGGTCTGTGGTCCATTCAAGCGATCCGCCGATTCCCCGAGGAAACGTCCCGATTCCAGAAAACGTGGATTATGGCATCATTGATCTCCGCTACGGGCGGGGCCGTGAGCTATTTTCTCTTTGTCATGAGCCAGATCAACTGGGATTACCACGCGCCCATGGTGGCCGTCATGTGTTTTTCCCTCACGGCCGCCGTGTCTCACAGGATGAAAAGGACTGCTCAGCCGATCAATTTTCGTCTCGGGGCGCTTATTCTGGTCATTCCTTTCGCAGCCGGTGCGATGCTGACCTATTCCTTGGTGGCGCGAGGCCTCGCTGCCTTTCTGCTGGCTGTTTTTGCCGTTACCATCGTGAAAGAGAGCGAGGGCTCTATCCAGGCTTTTGTCGATCGGCTCTTCAAGGACAAATTTCGCTACCTCGTAGAAATCGAACGCCTCGGTGAAGACATCTACCGACGCACCAATCTTTCCGAGCTTTTGAGCGGCTTGGCGCGCGACCTGGCGGAAAGTGCCCGTATGTCCTGGGTCGGGGTATGGCTGTTGGACATCACCGCCGGGGCCTTTCATCTCCAGCGGGCGTCCGGATTTGCCAGTGAAAACGATGTACCTCATCATTTATGGACTACGTCCTTTGGCGCTGGAAGCCCGCTGATCAAACGCTTTGAGTTCGACAAAACGCTCTTGCTTTCGGATGAAACAGCTCAGGATGAGGAACGGGACGCGGCACTGGAACTGGCACGCTGGAGCATCGCGGCTGCGTTGCCGATGTATTCGGGTGACAAATTTGTCGGATTCATCGGGTTCGGGCCCAAACTCCGTCAGGAGGCTTTCCACAGCGCCGATATCACTACGCTTTCCGACCTGGGTCGCAAAGCCGAGCGGGCGATCGCGCAAGCCTACATGCTCTATCAACAGGCCAAGATGTTGGCCAAGTTGTCCCACGATATCCTGAATTTCATCAATCCCCAGACATTGGCCATCCAGGAATTGGCTCAGCATTGCGGCCCTGTAAGCGCTGACCAGAAAAAGCATCTGAAGACGCTGTGGAAGCAGAAGGACCTGATTGAAGAGAGCATTCGTGACCTGCTGGAGTTGGAGCGCCTGGTCGAGTTGCGAATGGAAGGCAAATGGCGCATGCGCGAGTATCGCCTCGGTGAACTCGTTCAGGCGTCCATCGCCGCCTATCAGTCTAAGGCCGAGGGCCGGGGCGTGGCTCTAGAAGCCTCTCTCTCGCCTTGCCCGGACGGCATTGGGGACCCTCGCTCGATTCGCCGCATCATAGATAACTTACTGATCAATGCTTTGAAATTCACCCCGACCGGCGGCCGGATTCTCGTGCAGGTGCAGCCAGCCGGAGCAAATTTGCGATTGACGGTGATCGATACGGGAGTCGGCATTCCCGCCGAGGATCTTCCGCGGATCTTCGATCCATTTTATCAAGGGTCCAATAATCCTGGACTGGTTCAGGGCACGGGTATCGGCTTGTCCAACGTCAAGGAATTTGTCGACCTGCACAAGGGCTCGCTCCGCGTCGATTCGGAATTGGCGCATGGAACAACGTTCGTCATCGAGTTGCCTTCCATGTCCCGAGTTCAAGAGTTCGATGCGGCGATCGTAGATCCGGAAACGCTGCCTGGGAAGGCGGCATAAGGAGGCAGAGGTATGGCAGCGCGACCGCACGTGTTGTACGTTGACGACGAAAAACAGATTACCGACCTGATGACGGTGGCCTTGTCCTCTGAAGGTTTCGATGTCACGGTGGCTAACGACGGTCAGGCGGCTATCGAGGCTCTTTCCGGAAAACCGAAAATTGACGCCATTGTATTGGATTACATGATGCCCATGGACGGGCTGCGATTCTTAGAGCGTGTCAGCGAAAATCCGGAGCTGCACGCCATCAAGGTCATTTTGTGTTCGGCTGCGTTCCCCGATGAGCAGGAGTTGTGGAACCGCCTGGGAGAATCGATGCGCTCCATTGTCAAGGCCTGTGTGCAGAAGCCGTGCGATGGCCGAATGCTCGCCACGGCCATTCATGCAGCGCTAGGAACGCCCTCGCGGCCTGCCGCGGCCTCGTTTCTCGATGAAGCGGACGAGGCGCCGCCCCCGAGCATGCCGATTTCCGACGGCGCCGTGCGCATGTTGGTCGTGGACGATGACAACGTCTTTGGTCCCGCAATCACGGAAAAGTTGCGAAGCCAAGGCTACGGCGTTGGCTGGTGCATGACGCGCAAGGCCATGCGTGAGTTTATACCGAAACGGGCCCTGCGATTGCCTTTTGACATTCTTCTCTTGGATCTGGCGTTGCCTGATGCCTTTGGTTCTGAAATCATTCGCGAATTAGCCCTGGATCCTCGTTCGTCCGGGCTCAAAATCGTTATCATCACCGGCCATCTGGCCCAGGGCGAGGAGGAGACGTTCCTCAGCCAATTGGAGCCGAAGGCCCGGGCATTGGTCGCCTCCATCCTGATTAAACCCTACGAGTGGAATGCGCTTTTGGCGACCATTGCCCAAGTGGCGGCAAAACTTCCTAAATAACCTTATGCGTATCCTTGCGGGTTGACAATAGTCCGCCGAATAATGAAATCAAATCGGTTGCGCGATTACCTACCGCAGCGACCGACCGGCGTTACGTCATGTTAGAACCGTGACCCGGCCCAAGACCCTCACTTTCTAGGCTTTCTGAAAATCCAACTACGCGATTTGGGCGAACAACCCGATCCCACCGACCCCTTCGAGGAGGTTCCCTTCTGATGCCCGTATTGTCAAGAATTCGATCTATATGAAATCTAAAGACGATGGCGGCAGACGTCGAGTGGCCCAGACGGCGGCGTAACATCACGTTCCATCCAGGAAAAACCACCTCGTAACGCGGGCGGGGTGCGTTCGAAACCGACCTGACCCTATCTCGTGTTTTCAGCGAGAACGACTTTAGGGACCATACCAGGAAAATCGGCCTGACAAGCTCGTCTCCAATCAGAATGAAAAACGTGCGCCGATACGAAGAATTCGCGGCGGCAGGATCGTCGTGGGCGCTCCGAATCCCTCGTAGAATACAGTCTGGCCATTCGCCGGATTGCCGGCGATATTGATAGTCGTCGACTTCTTGCTGATTACCGACCCTTCCGCATTGGCAGCGTTCGAATTGAAAATATTGAAGATGTCCAAAAATAGACCGAGCTTATAGCGCTCGTGGAAGGTCAGGTACTTTTCAAACCGCGAATCGAAAACAAAGAGGTCCGGCATATAAGTCGATCCGGTTGGCGTAAGCGGCACGTACAGCGTACCAATATTCAAGCCAGTCACAGCGTATGCAGGCGTAAGCGGAGCGCCTTTCTGCATCCTCAGAACCGGCGAAATGCGAATTCCCCATGGACCTTCGTAAGTTCCGTCAACGTGGGAAACCCACTGACTCTGGCTTTGCCCGTTGTTGATTAACTGGTCCGGATTAGTTGCGATGCCGTTGGTGATCGCGCCGCTGGACGAAATCGATTGGATGCTGCTGGTGGTGTGAGTCCAATAAAAGCTGCCGACCGCCGTGAATCTCTGCGACAAGCGCTTATTGAGAGTTATTTCGACATTCCGGTAGATCTGGGTGTTAATGTTGGGACTGGCAATTTCGTTCTGCGACGCCGAGATTTGGCTCGCTGGCACATCGTACATGGTGATCGCGCGAGTGGTAAGAATGTTGCCGTTGGCATCCCAGGTAGCCGGCACTTGCACTTGCTTCTGCAGCGAAAACAAGCTGCCTGGGAGTGCCAGGTTTATTGTCTGCGGAGAAAAATGCAGCTCCCGGAAGATGAATCCGCCTTCGATCGACAGCGAGTCGGTCAACTGCTGCTGAACAAAGGTGCCCACGTCGTCGAGACGCTCGTCCTTCAGGCCTGGTTGAACGGTTGAGCCGGTGGGAACGCTCGGCGAGCCCACAATCGGCCCGAGCTGACTCAAGTTGAAGGGCAGATTATTGGGATTGTTCCAGGTAAACGTGGCGGTGGCGGCCTGAAGCGGTGCCACGGCGCTGGCGATGTTGGTGGAGGGATAGCTGTAATATTGCCCCCAGTACGCCTTCAGTAGCGTGTGGCCTTTGCCAAACAAGTCATACGCAATACCGATGCGGGGCGCGACATTCGAAGGGGAGGTAGAAACGGTCGCATCGGGGAACCGGCTGCTCGAAAGCAGCGGATTTACGGGAAGCTTCGCGCCGTTCGGAAGCGCCTGGCCGAGATAGAAATAGCCGCAGAACTCGCAATCGCTTCGCAGCGCCAGATTGCGGTAGCCGGAGCTGTAGTCGTCCCATCGGAGACCGAGGTTTAAGGTGAGACGCTTTACTTTCACTTGATCGGTCAGGTACAAGCCTTGATGAAGGATGACCCACGTATCCACACGAGTATTGTTCGTGATCTGGACCTGGTAGGGAGTCGTAAAATCAGGTGCGCCCGCAGGACTCTTAAATATCTCGTAAGCGCCGCCGACCGGGGCGTAATATTGATCATTTTCGATTTCCCGCTCATAGATGTACCCAAACTTCAGCTGATGATTCGCGCGCAGGAAATTATCGACGAAGTAACTGCCAGTTGGTTCGATCTGATAGCGGCGTGGATCGAGACGCGTTTGCGATGTTGTATTCGACGATCCGGCGCCCCCCGTATTGTTGGACGCTTGGTCCGTCATTCGCGGCGCGAGTTGGCCTATTAGGATCTGCGGGAGCGTATTGGAGCAGGGACACGTCGGCGTACCGGGGTCGCCTGGAAAAGTTCCATAAGGAACCTGCGGGAAATTGTAGCCCCAGGTGCCGATTAGAACATTGCTGAAGAGCTTCGGCGACCACACGGACGTCCACTGCACATCTCCGACCCACGCCATCGCTTTTTGGTAATACATGGCGTCCTGGTATTCCCCGGCCGTCGAGGCCCGCTGCGGCTTGAGGATGGGATTCCACTGAATGTAATGGGAGAGACGTTGATTGTTATTAATGTTGCCGGTCAGCTTGTACGTGGCGTTCCGGTCATAGGCGTAGGAATTCACCGTTCCGGGAGCCTGGATCGGGAACCCGACGACGCTCGCACCCACGGACTGGTCGCGCAGAGAAATATAAAACCACCATCGATTCCTGATAATCGGCCCGCCAAAGTCCCCGTTCGGGTCGTAGTAAGTGGCGATCCGCAGTCCCAAACCGGCGCCTTGGAGCACTTGTGCTTGGCTAATGTTGTGGCCCTGAAAATTCGGGTTTTCATAATCGAAGTACACATCGCCGTGGAATTGATTGCTGCCCGTCTTGATGACAGCGTTGATCTGGTTGCCGGAGACAGGCATGGAGGCATCGTTGCCAGCCGCCCCCACTGTGAACTCGGTGAAGGAGCCGTAATCGAAGTAGAACCCGGCGCCGCTGGTACCTTCACTAGTGTTGATTCCGTCGATCATGACGCGATTCTGCGCGCCGAAACCGTAGGAAGTGTAGGCTACCTGATTTCCCACGGCTGATCCGCCGACATCCAATGTCGCGTTGCGCATCCCGGGCGTCAGTCCAATGACGGACCACATATCGCGGCCATCGGGAACTTCGGTCAGTTGCTCCTGATTGAATCCCCCTTGAACCGCCGTATTTTGCGTATCGATCAGCGGCGTTTCACCGGTGACGAACACGGTTTCCTTCTGCGCCGCTGGCGTCATCTGAACATTGATGGTCGCAGCAAAGTTCAGTGTGACATTGACTTCATTGCGTATCTGCGTCCCGAACCCTGGCGCCTCGTAGGTGAACTTGTAAATCCCGAGCGGCAAGGCCGGAAACCGGTAAACGCCCTGCTCATTGGTCACGAAGATCTCCTTGCCTTGAAGCGCCGGGCTTGTGGCGGTGACTATCACGCCCGGAATGGCGGCTCCGGAACTATCGGTGACGGCGCCGCTAACGGCGCCGCTATTGATCTGTTGAGGATTGGCGACGGCTGACGCCACCAGAGATGCCCAGCCCAGCAGTTTGACGAGTCGCATAACGAACCTCCCCTCAGGATTCGAAGACTCAGGTGGACGTTAGTCTATGACATCGGCGTAACGGCTGCAAGCCCTCGGCGACAGCCCTCGGCGACATCCGGAAGTGCATCCAGTCCCTCGGCGAAGAAGCGATCCGAGGCGTCCAGTTTCGGCCGCTTGACGGACCGCTCGACAAAGCAGCCGTCGATATCTGTCCCGGCGCGTGGGGAAGCGGAGGCGCTTTACCTTGTTGAGTTGGTGCCGAAGGGCAAGCAGCTCCATCTGAAGGGAGGCACGACCGCGAAAGCAATCCCGCACGGTTGCCAAAATGGCCAAAATCGCTGAAGCCGGAAGGAGCGAACGGAAGACGCTCAACGCTCAATGTATCAACCAGATCGGAATTTACGAGAACGACAATATACCCATTCGCCACATTTCGATCAGCAAGAACGCAGTTTTTCTAATCTGCAGTGCTTTTGCCCCTCCAAAAGTGAGCCCTCCCCGTCTGCACAACTTCAAAACCGGCAACATTCCAAACATGGTGGCAGTAACATTATGTCCGGTGGCAGTCAGGCTCGCCTTATGAGAGTTCGCCATCGCCACAATTCCCTTTATGCCAACGTTTGATATGCTACTACCTCCCGTTGCGCGCCGACGTCTCGCATCCGGGAGTGTGGTCTGAAAGGCGGGTTCATGGCATCATCGACGGCAGGGCTGAAGCGCGGCATCGGCCTTTTCCAGGCCACTTCGACGAATATGCTGGAGATGATCGGCATCGGTCCGTTCATCACTATCCCCATCCTGCTGGCGAAGATGAATGGACCTCAGGCTCTGCTGGGCTGGTTCCTCGCGGGTTTGCTGGCAATCTGCGATGGCCTGGTCTGGGCCGAGCTCGGCGCGGCGATGCCCGGCGCCGGCGGTCCGTACCACTACCTCAAAGAAGCCTTCGGGCCGCGTTCGCTCGGCCGCATGATGAGTTTTCTGTTTTTGTGGGAAACGACCGCTATCGCGCCGATTTCGCTTGCCTCCGGTGCCGTCGGCCTCTCCTGGTACGTGAGGTTCTGGTGGCCTTCGATGACCAATCTCGAGGGCGAATGCGTCGCTGTGCTAGTCTGCCTGCTCTGCATGGTTCTGCTCTATCGCGAAATTCACCACGTGGGAAAACTCTCGGTCATCATGTGGGTGGTGGTGATGGCGACGGTGGCGTGGGTGGTGATCACCGGTCTGGTCAGTTTCAAGATGAGCCGCGTGCTCGATTTCCCGCCGGGCGCATTCGATCTTTCGCCGAAGTGGTTCCTGGGCCTCGGCGCCGCATCGCTGATTTCGATTTACAGCTACGGCGGGTATTCTAACGTGTGCCTTTTCGGCGGCGAGGTCAAGAAGCCGGAAAAGACGATTCCGTGGTCAATCCTATACGCCATCTTCGGCGTCGGCGTGATTTACATTATCATGAGCGTGACCATTGTCGGCGTTGTGCCGTGGCGTGAAGCGATCAAGACGACTTCGGTGGTCTCCGACTTCATTGAACGCGTCTACGGCCATTGGGCGGCGAACGTGATGACGGGGCTGATCCTGTGGACCAGCATCGCCAGCGTATTCGCGATCATGCTCGGTTATTCGCGCGTGCCCTACGCGGCGGCGGTGGACGGGCGTTTCTTCAAGGTATTTGCGCGCGTTCATCCGACCAAGCATTTCCCCACGTTCTCGCTGATGTTCATCGCCTTCACCGCGGCCATCGCCTGTTTCTTCCCCCTGGATGCGCTGATCAGCGCCCTGATGGTGATCCAAATCGTGACGCAGTTCATTCCGCAGGTCATCGCAGTGACCATGATCCGCCGCCACCGCCCGGATATTCAGCGGCCGTTCCGCATGTGGTTATACCCGATCCCGAGTGTGATTGCAGGTGTGGGGTGGTTCTGGATTATGCTGTCGAGCGGTTGGGGGTTCATCAGCCTGGGTTTCGGAATCCTCGCTCTTGGTATTGTGGCGTACCTGGCGCTGGCGCGGCAGAAGCGGGAATGGCCATTCGAGGCAGCGGCATGAGCGAGAAGCGTTGGGACGTGGTCGCGGCAGGCGATCTGTTCATCGACCTCGTCATGAGCGGTTTCGAGAAACTTCCAGCGCTGGGCGAAGAGGGGTTCGCCTCAGCTCTAGGGCGCGAGACCGGTGGTGGTTCGGCAAACACAGCGAGCGGGCTCGCCAAGCTTGGGGCGCGCGCCGCGCTCATGGGAATCGTGGGCGGCGACGAAGCTGAGTGGTTCAGCGAGCGATTCGGAGAGCGTCAGGTGGATACCTCTATGCTGAAGGCAGACTCCGCCACAGCGAGCGCAATCACAGTAGCGGTTTCGACGCCGGCCGACCGCATCTTCTACACCTATTACGGTCCCAATGAACAATTGCCCCACCTGCTGCAACAGCCCGAGACTTGGGAGCAACTGGCGGAGGCGCGCCACGCGCACTTCGCCATGCCGGTCGAGCCGGATCTGCTCCACGATCTCTGCCGTTGGCTGCGGGAGCGCGGGACTTCAACGTCGATCGACGTAGGTTGGCAGGAGCAATGGCTAGACAGCACAGCCAGCCGCCGCGCGCTCGCGCAGGTGGATTGGTTTCTGCCCAACGAACGCGAGGCTGAGCGAATGACCCCTGAATCGGACCCCGCACGCGCCCTGGATTGGTTCGCGGCCCAAGGCGCACGCGGCGTGGCGATCAAGCTGGGGCCGGAAGGCTCGGCGGCGCGGGTTAACGGGGCTTGCCGCGTGGTCCCTTCGATCCGCGTGAACCCCATCGATACCACCGGCGCCGGCGATTGCTTCGACGCGGGATTCCTCTGGGCGATTCTGCGCGGGATGCCACTCGCCGATTGCCTGCGCTGCGGCAACATCTGCGGCGCTCTTTCCACCCAAGCCGCCGGCGGTATCGCAGGCTTTCCCAGCCTGGAGCGCCTGCACGCCCTCTTGGGAGCGGAGGCGGCTCAGGCCAGATAGCCCAGAAATTCCGGATCGTGTTGCGCCATGGCGCGGCGCAGGCTGCGCGCCAACTCCCATTGGCCAATGAGCGGGTATTCGAGCATGGCCAACTCCGCCCGGGCGGGAGACTTCTCGACGGCGGCACGAACAGCTTCCCGCTCGTACGCTTTCACGGCGAGAACCAAGCCGCGCACCGATTCCGGTAAGCGGCCGCACGATTTAGGCTCTAAGCCCCCACAGCTAATGCGGCAGGGAACTTCAACCACGTCATCGGGTTCAAGGTCGGCGATCGCACCGCGGTTGGGCGTGTTCACAACCACTTCCCGGCCGGACTCGGAGCGAAGCGCCGTGATCACGTCGACGCCGATGCGGTGATAGCCGGTCGCGGTTTCGAACGGATCGGAGGAATCATCGCAGACGGTGAAGGCGGATTTGGCTTCGGCTTCCACCTTCAGATAGGAAGCGTTGCGGCGCAGCAGGTAACGGCGGTAGGTCCCGACAGCCTGCGCGGGGGTTTGAGCGGCCAGTTCGGCAAAGAGCTGATGGTTGAGGCGAAGCAGTTCCTCGCCGCGGCTGGCGCCGTTGCGCACCTGGTTTTCGTAGGCGCGGCGCTGGCTGTAATAAAAGAACAGGTACTCAGAGGGTATCAGCCCGAGCGCGCGAATCAGCGCGGGATCGAAGAGGGGCGCGGGATACAGGCGTTTGAGTAATGCCGGGTCATCGAGCAGCTGGGCGGTGATATCTTCGCCGCGGAGCAGGACGCGGCGGATCCAGCCGAGGTGATTGAGGCCGGCGTAATCGAACTCGAATTCCGCAAGCGGACGGCCCAAGCCTTCAGCGATGCTGTGGAACAGTTCCATGGGCGTGTCGCAAATACCGACGCTGCGAATGCGGGTGTGGAGCGCGAGGGCTTGTGTGATAAGCCCGGCAGGATTGGTAAAGCTGATGAACCAGGCAGCAGGCGCAGCGGTTTCGACCACGCGCGCCTGTTCGAGGATTACAGGGACCGTACGGAAGGCCATGGCGGCGCCGCCCGCGCCGGTGGTTTCCTGGCCGGCGAGCAAGTGATCCATGGCCAGCCGCTCATCGCGCGCCCGCGCCGCGATGCCGCCGACGCGGATGCTGTGAAAAATGAATTCGGCGCCGCGGGCAGCTTCTTCGAGGCTGGAGTAAGTTTCGATTGGAAAGCCTACGCCTGCGCGTGCGGCGATCTCGCGTCCGATCTTGGCCATGGCTTCAGCCCGCGCGCGGTCGACGTCGTAGAGCGCGAACTCGGACGTACCGAGCGCGTCCTGCGAATGGGCGAGGCCGTGTATCAGCAGCGGTGTGCGGACGCCGCCGCCGCCGATCAGAGTGACTTTTCGCGCCATTTGCGTTTAGCGCTGCGGGTTCTTCGCCAGGCTCAGCATGTTGGCGAAGATGCGATAGGCGCCGGGAACTCCTTCGGGCAACTGGCGATAGAACGCGTAGGCGTTATAGATGTAAATGCCCTTGCCGTACCTGGCGTAGAGCAGCCCCCCCTTCTGTGACGCCTGACCTTCATCGTGAGTCTCCAGCAGCGCTTCGTAGTGCTGATCCCACGATTGCATCCACTTCGATCCGCGCTCTTCCACCCAGCCGTTGAAGTCCTTTTCGGTAATCTTGTTGGGCCAGTTGAAGAGCGGATTCTGCGGCTCGAGGATTGCAACCCTCGACGCTTCGTCAGTGACTTCCTCCGGATTACGGCCCATCACATAAGGGTAGGGCCCGAAGTTGTGATCGAACTCGGGCGTGTTGTATTGCACGATGACCACGCCGCCGTCGTGGACGTAATCGATGAGGCGGTTGTTGTGCGTGCGCAGGTCGTCGCGCGCGGCGTAGGCGCGGACGCCGAGGAGGATGACGTCAAACCTGGAGAGATCGCCGCTGGCGATATCTTCGGGCGAGAGAAACGTCACCTTGATGCCGAGAGGTTCGAGCGCGGCGGGCACGTCATCGCCGCTGCCAGTGACGTAGCCCACTTTCAAACCGGGCGCGACTTTCAGGTCGACGCCTGTAGTTTGCAATTGCGAGGAACGGTATAAATAATACGGCCGCACGCCCGGATAGCCGGTTACGGTATAACCTTCACGATACTGTTTTCCGCCAAAATCGGCCACGGCGGTGAGCTTGTATTCCTGCTCGGCCAGGCGCGCCGGGGTCACTTCGAAAATTACGGACTGCTCCTGGTTATCGGCTGCGAGCGAAAAAGCGCGAGACTCGGGGCTCGACTTCCATCCGGACGGCAGTTCGAGCGTGACCGAACCGCTGGCCGGACCCTTGATGTTGCTGTGGACCAACGCCGTCACCAGGAAAGACTTCGAGCCGAGCGGAACCACGCTGGCGTGCGGCGCGATGGCCACGCCGATGGCCGGAGCCACGGCGAGAGGCTGGTAAACCGTCCCCATGCCCGTGACGCGTTGCGTGGTCTGCACAATTTGGCCAACGCGGATGGGCGCGCCGTCGTAGCTGACGTCGAGCCACGCCGCGAGTGGATAGGGCTCGAACGACTGATTGCGGAAGCGCGGGTCCTGAACGTCGTACCACGCTTGTTCGATATTCGGACGGCTGAAATAGGGGCGCGTAAAGGTGGCTTTGTCGGGAACCTTCACCTGAAAACGCATTTCCACAGGCTCGTTGCCGGCGAGCTCGCCGCTCGGGGCCGTTCCCGACGGCCCGATGTCCCAAGGCGCATCCTTTCCCTCGGTCACCACCGAGATCTTCTCGATCTTGACCGGCGTCGAGCTTTGATTCACAGCATGCACGCGCACCGTGAACGTCTCGCCGGGAATGACAGTTCGGCTGGTATCGGCCGCACCCATGAATGCTTCCATACCGGCTGGTTGCGCACCGGCGGCGGTGACGGACGCGCTGACTTTCAGCCCCAGGGCTTCGGCGAGAGCGTTATTGAACTGTGCGCGCTTGATCTCGAGTTCGTGGCGCAGGTCGTACTTGGAATCGGAGCCGAGGTTGCTCTTCTCCACGGCATCCAGCAGCACAATGGTCTCCTTCAGTCCCGCCGCCAGCGCGGGCGCGGTGGCTTCGGGTTTGGTCGCAGAGAACTTCGCCATGGCTTCTTCTACGTCGGCATTCATGCGAGTCAGGCCGGAGGTGAGAAAGGCGCCATCGACGCCTTTGGCCAGCGTGGCGAGGCCGGCGAGCGAAATGTCGATGCCGTCGAAGAACGTTGCTTCCCTGTCGGCTGCCGGAATGACCGATGCAAAACGCCGGTAGGATGCGGCCGACTCGCCCGCCAGGGGCACGGACGGACCGCCATTCTGCGTTTTCTGGAAACCGAGCCCCTCACGCGCGATCTGCGCATAGCTCGCGCCCAGAATCGGGTCGTACTCTCCAACCGGCACTTCAACGTTCGCCGACTGAGCTTGTCCGCCCCTGCCACCGCGGCCCCCGCGTCCTCCGCGGACGTAGCCTTTGAGCGGCGTCCAGGGACGTAGCCCGGCCTGGATCTGGTCGGGAAAGATCGTGGGATCGGCCGCGGCTTTCATCACTTCGACGGCTACGCGTCCGGTCGCCTGGTGGTTGCCATGCCCAGCAGCGGGCCCATCGGGGTGCGAAGTAATCACAACCAGCGGCCGCTCCATCCGCACCATGCGAACGATGTCGTAAAAGTAACGGTCGTGGGTCCAGTTCTTCATCGATTCATCGAGCGTCTTGGAGAAGCCGTAGTCCACGACCATGGACCATCGCTGCTCTACGCCGTAGTATTCGTCGGCCTTGAGCAATTCCATGGTACGGACAAGGCCGAGGGCATCGAAGTAGTCATTGGACATGACATTAGCGCCGCCTTCGCCGCGGTTGGTTTGATTTAGCACGACGCGCGCGCCGGCGTTGCGCGATTCATACGCGAGCACGGTACCGTCCTCGTCATCGGGGTGAGACGCGAACCAAAGGATGCTGGCGCGCGTGTGAAGCTTCTTCAGGCTTTGCCAGAGTGCCGCCGACCCGCGGTTGGCCGAGATCTCCTGCTGGTTGATCGCGGGCTGGATGGAGTTCTGATAGGGCAGTTGCGCGTAGAGCGCCGCCGCGGCGGCGACCGCACAGGTGATTGTTTTCAGATGCATGAATAGGCCTTCCCCGTTTGCCTAGAACAGGATCTTAGCGCCAATCTGCCCTTGACGCATGTTGGAGTTCGCCGCCAGCGACGTGATCGTACCGAATGTTGCCGAGCCGAGGCTGGTGCCAGGCTGGCCATAGTTAGGATGATTGACCGCATTGAAGAACTCACCGCGGATTTGCAGCTTGAAGCGTTCCTTAAACTGGAAGTTCTTGAAGAGCGAAGCGTCCAGGTTGGAGAAACTGGGACCTCGGATGGTGTCGCGGCCAGCGTTTCCGAATACATAAGAGGCCGGCGGCAAGGAGATAAACGCGGCCGTGTTGAAGTACTGCGCAAGCGAACGTTGACCCGCTGCCAGCGCCGCCGGGCCGATCTGATCGGGCCGGTCGCTGCCGCCCGTATTGACTTCCTGGCTGGCCAACGCCGAGCTAAGCGAAGCCGAGGACGGCACGCCGGTGCGGAAGGTGTAAATCCCGTTGGCCTGCCAGCCTCCAATGAACGCGTCCAGAATCGGATTCATAGTCTTTCCCACGGCGCGTCCCCGGCCAACAGGAAGTTCGTAAACGGAGCTGATGGTGACATTGTGCTTGAAATCGTTGGCCGATGGACCGCGCGTGATTCCGTCCCAGTCGAGCGGATTGTACGAGCTGGCATTATCGTCGATCGACTTGGCAAACGCGTAAGAGCCCAACATCCAGAGGCCATGGCTCAGCCGCTTTTGGACTTTGACCTGCAGCGCATGATAAATGGACCATTCGCTGGAGTCGCGTAAATTCACGCTTGTCGCTAACGGGTTCAGCGAATAGAACGGCTGCCGTGGCACTACGGCACCAGGGCCGGGCATCGGCAGGTTCAGGTTGAAGTGGTTGTTCCCGAACAGATGCGTGCCACGCGCGCCGACGTAAGACACTTCGACGCTCAGGTCCTTGGCAATCTGACGCTGGGCGGTAAGATTCCAGGACTGGACATACCCCATCTTATAATTCGGATCGAAATAAGTAGCCGACCCTACCAGCGGAATCTCCGCCTGAGTCAGATCCGGTATCACCGGCGAAGGGATGCCGGCGGATAGAGCGTACTGCGAAGTCGGAGCGTAAATCGATGGCGGGGTAACTGTCTGAAGGCTGATGAACGGGTAATTGTCGTTGAGCGTTCCACCGGTTGCGCCGAACTTATCCGGGAAATAAGAGATGCCGTAACCGCCGCGAATAACCGTGTTCTGGTGCATCGCATAAGCAAAGCCAAAACGCGGGGCGAAGTTGTTGCCGTCGACGTTGACCAAGGCGCTGGAGTTGCCGCCGCGGCCCGCCAGCCGCATATCGCCGTTCCGGAGGTCGAAGTTTGACTGATTATTGAACGCATCCACGGGCGGGTAATAGAGTTCATATCGCAGACCCAGGTTGAGCGTTAGTTTCGGGGTCACTTTGATGTCGTCCTGCACGAAGAAAAACGGCTCGAAGATGCGATTGCTGGGAAAATCATAGATCACGCCGCGCGTTTCGGTGGCGGGAAGGCCGAGCAACGCGCTCGCGGTGCCCAGGCCAGTGCGTGCAGCTCCGCTGTTCGATGTGTAGTTTTGGTCAAAATTAAACTGGCCCCGCGGGCTCGCAAGGGAGATCTGATAGAAGTCATCGCGCATTCGGTGAATATCCCCGCCGAACTTCACCCGATGCCTGCCATGGATCCAGGTCATGTTATCCAACCACTGGAAGCTGTTCTCGTAGCGCAGAGCAGGAATAGGACCCTCCGTGCCGAGATAGTTCAAGCCGGAAATGGCAATGATCGGGAGACCACTGGATATTGGCCCGAACACGTTGATGTTCGGTATGCCTAGCTGCGTAGCTTCGTTAACGCCGTAGTCGTAGTTGTAATAGGTGTCGCGGATGCGGCTATAGGAAAACCGCGCTTCATTGATCAGGGTGGGGCTGAAGGTATGCACCTCGCCCAGCACCACGGACTGGTCGCGCGAAGGACCTTTGCCCGGGGCGGCGGGAATATTGCCGGTGGCGAGCGGACCGAACAGCGGCGGCAGGGCGGTGAAAGCGTCGAAAATGCTGTAGCGGACGAACGTTGTGTCGTACGCCGAAATCGACGCGTCAAACCGGACGTCGACTCGGTTCACGTGCTGCGTTTGCACAACCGGTCCGGTGTAATTGTTTGCGACGCCGTTGCCGTTCGAAACCGTTCCCGACAGATTCGGCAGGGGAAAGAGGTTGAGCAGGGCTTGGCCGACCGGGCTGATTCGGTTCGGGGGAATGACGTTATTCGGGAAGGGGTTTCCGTTCGTGGGATCGTAGATGGTTCCGGCGCCCTCGCTCGCCAGGAACACGCCTGACCTTTGGTTCGCGGTGGGCACGCTGGCAATATAGGTGGTGCCGAACGCCTGGCGGAAGCCTTCCCAGTCGCCGAACAGGAACAGCTTGTTCTTTTTCAGCGGGCCGCCGAGCGTGGCGCCATACTCGTTTTGGTTGAGAGGCGGCAGTTTGGCGGGATCGAACGGTCCGCGGCCGGAGTAGGCGCTGTTGCGGTTGAATTCGAAAGCGCTGCCGTGAATTTCGTTGGAGCCGGATCGCGTCTCCACGTTGATTACGGCGCCCCCGGCGCGTCCGAACTCGGCGCTGTAGTCGTTGGTTTGAATCTTGAATTCGCTCAGGGCTTCGGGCGGCGGCAGGATGGTGACGATCCCCAGAAGGACCTCATTGTTATCGGCCCCGTCCACCATGTAGTTGTTCTCGCTGTCGCGTTGTCCGTTGACGGCGAAGCTCGAATTACCCTGTGGGGCATCGAAAGTGCCCACCGGGTTGGTGCGAATCGCGCCGGGGATCAATGTCATGAGCGCGGTGAAGTTACGTCCCGTGCCGCTGTTCAGGGGCAGTTCTTCGATGGACTTCTGGCGAATCACCTCTCCGATTTCGGATGTGTCCACCTTCACCAGCGGAGCTTCCCCGGTGACGGTTGTGGTTTCGGTTGTGGAACCGATTTCGAGGTTGATCTCGATGCGCGTTGTTTCCGCCACCAGTAGCGTTACGCCCTGCCTCACCGCCTTCTTGAAGCCCCCCTTTTCGGCGGATACATAGTACGTGCCGGGCAACAGGAATGACACCAGGAAACCGCCTTTGTCGTCGGTCGTGGCCGTTGTAACGACGCCGGTTTGCGTATTCGTAGCCGCGACGGCGGCGCCCGGCACCAGGGCGCCGGTTTGGTCGCGCACGAAACCATCCAGAGTTGCGGTAGTGGTCTGGCCGAAAGCGATTACGGCGCTAAGGAAGCCGAGGAAAGCAGCGCGCTGCAACATGGCTTAACTCCTTCTTGCAGTCACCCGGCGACTGATTCAGGGAGGAGCGCTGTCCAATTCCCTAAGCTCCGCCGGCTCGGGCGAGACGAACCTGAAATTTAAGGGGGATTATATGGCTGCGTTACGGCGGTGTCAAAGAAACCGAATTGAGTTTGGTCGTTAACATACGATCTGTCCGCTTTGAGAAACTCCTCTCACCTCCGTGTTTGACCCAAATGTTGGAATGGCGCCACGAGATCCGAGATACGGTACAACTTGCCGCTCTTCATGACGGCCTCGACGTTCGCGAGGTCGCGGAGGTTGCGCAGGGGGTCGCCGGCCACCAGCACCAGATCAGCCAATTTACCAGGCTCCACGGTACCGAGATCGCGGTCCACTCCGAACGCACGGGCAGGTAGCAGAGTAGCGGTCTGAAGGGCCTGCCAAGGCTCGAGGCCGAACTTCACCTGCGCCCGCAGATTCAGGTGTAAAGCGGTCGCGACATTATCGAGGGGCGAATCGGTCCCCGCGAGAACCAACACGCCGGCGCGCACGAGATGAATTACGGTGTCCTCTTCCTTTCGCAACCCTTCCAAGGTGGCCGCAACGTCTCCGAATCGCGGACGAACGGTTTCTGAAGCCGGCGCCGGCTTGCCGAGCGCCATATCACGCTTCGCTCGCAGGCCAGCCTGATCCCATGGCGTATTTAAGGTTGCCAGCCGCACATCGTCCACCATTGCGGGATCTTCCGCATACAACGGAAATGACTGGAAGGGAGTGGAGATCACGAACATTCCGGAGGCCTGGAACAGGCTACGTACATCCTGATAGCTGACGCCGGCGAGAGTGCGCGTATAGGCAAAACCCAAACGGGACGTGGCGCTTACGTGCGTCATTCCATCCATGCCGTACGCCATTCCCGGCAGCATGTAATGCGACGCGGCAACGACTCCCATTTGACTGTGTGCAAATTCCATGGCCTTCTGCTGCAGGGCATGTGGGAGCCGGACGTACATTTTGAGCAGGTCGTAGTCGAGCGCGCGGGCGCGCGACAGTTCCAGCTGAAGCTGCGCTTCCGAGTAAGTAGGCCGCATGAAATTGTAATAGACGCGCTCTCCGTCGAGAGCCTCCCCGCTTGCGAAGAATCTCGGGCCCACGCGTTCCCCTGAACCGAATGCTTCGCGGGTTTCGGCCGCCCGGTAGTCGGGATCGCCCTGAGACTGCAATTCCGTCACTCCGTACGCCAGCCACAGACGGCCAAGGCGATCACCATAGAATTTACCGGAGATCCACTCGTGGGTGTGCGACTCCCACAACCCGGGAATCACGGTCAGGCTGGAGGCATCGACGAACCGGTCGTGGTTTGCTTCGGCGGCGCGGTGTAGGGACTCTTTGTGCGGCTCGATGGACCGAATTCGGTGATTGACCACCACGATATCAACGCCGTCCCGTACTGCAGCGCCGCGGCCGTCCCAAAGATGCCCCGCGTGAATGAGGGTCGACTCGGCGGCAGGTTCGTAGGACCATGTCAGGTCGAGCGGCACTGTCTCCACCTTGGAGCCATCGGTGGAAATCAACCGCAGTTTTCCGTTGGAAAGATACAACAGGCGCTTGGAGTCGCCGCTCCAGGTGGGCGCATCCGTCGCTTCCTGATTGATCGCATGCCCGGGGCCGGTGGGAATGCCGTCACGATCGACCGGGCGAATCCAGAGAACGCTTCCCATGACGAACGCGACGGACGAGCCATCGGGCGAATAAACCGGACCATCCTCGCCCCGAGTGCTGAGCGAGAGAAATGGAGCTGCCTCGGAGAAAGTTAGCTTTCTAGTGGCCAGATTCGCCGTCAGGATCTGACTGGTCCCTTCCCGGAAACGTTTACTGTATGGTTTTAGCGCAGCGATCGAGATAGACGTTCCACTGGCGGACCAGCTCGGCCTGGAAGGAGCGAATTGAGCGGGGATGACCATCCGCTCTTGATCGCGATCGAGATCCAAGACGTAAGTCGCGCCAGCCTGATCCTGAAAGGCAAGCTTCTTGCCGTCCGGGGACCACGCCGCTCCGACCTCCGCCCTGTTCGTGGAAGAAGTGATGCGTCTCTCGGCCCCGTTGGACAAATCCAGAATGTAGATGTTCTCAATGCCGGATTTATCCGAAGAGTATGCGATGCGTTTTCCGTCGGGCGACCACGCCGGGTCTTCTTTGTAATATCGGTCGCTTGTGAGCGGCCGCGGCCTTCCGCCGATCTCCATAAGCCAGAGTTGATTGAGGGATTCAAAAACAATCTGATTACCACCCGGTGAAAGAACCGGACTCACAATTCCTTTGACGGTCTTGCTGGCAGTCGAATCTAAATCGAAGTGCTTGCGAGTGTACGCAGGACGGTTCAAGGCGAAGCTTGCCTCAAAGGGTACTTCGCTGGTGGCGCCGGTCTCGAGGCTTGTAGCCTGGATCTTTCCATTGCCTGTATAGAGAATGCGGTCTCCCGAGAGCCAGGTAGCGGGAAATGGAAACACGTCGTCGTCCGTTCCAATCCCGGACCCGTCTACCATGAGGCGGCTCTTTCCAGCCGCTATTTGGGTATAAGCCACGCGCTTTCCATCGGGAGACCATGCCGGCGAATCGACGTGCGCGCCAGGAGCGGCGGTACACAGGGTGCGCAACGCACCCGTGGAGTTCACGGCTTGGATGGTCGTCCCGTTAGCGCCTATGCCGCTCACGAACGCAATTTCGGACCCATCAGGGGACCACGCCGGCTCATATTCGTCAGCAGGCGCGGACGTCCACTGAGTCAACTTGCCAGTAGCGACCTCGAACGACCAAATATCGTAACTGCCGTTGAAGGCGCGGTCGGACGCAAATGCGATTTTGGAACCGTCAGGCGAAAATCGCGGCTCCCGGTCATCGCCGTGGCCATTGGTAATCTGGCGCAATCCGGAGCCATCCGGCTTGATGGTCCAGATGTGAAAGGTTCCGCCCTGGTACGCTTGAAAGGCGATGGCATCGCCCTTGGGAGAGTAATCCGGGCGGGCAGGTTCGAGCAGTGGGTCGGTTAGCCGGCGGGCACTGCCGCCCTGAAAGGGGATGGCCCAGAGTGAACCTTGCAGGTCGATGACGATGGTGCGCCGGTCCGGCGACACGGTTGCAGCTATATTCGTTCCCTTGGTGACGGTCACAGTTCGCCGCATAGCGGCGGACGATGCGATGTGCTGCGCCACCGCTATCGCTGCGGCCAACAGTAATATTGCCAAAAGCCGCATGTAGAAGATCCGCGCTCCCGATCGTTGCGTACTCACCTTCACTGATCTTCCCCCCCAGCTCCGCTTATTGAGGCAGCTTCGCCAAAGCCATGCGCAAAGCGTCAGCCAGCGTTTTCCCGTATTATCGACGATGTCGCGTGGCCGATCTGCTGCGAGAAATCTAGCCGTGCGCCAGCACCCATCCACCCCAGGCGATGAGAAGCATGCCCGTAGCGCGGGCGACCCAGGGTCCGAACGGCGTCACTTTCTCGATGAGCACGAAAGCGGCGATGGCAGCTACCCACCAAAGGTTCATTACCCCGGCAATGAAAAGCAGGGACATGAGCAGCCAACAGCACCCGACGCAGTAAGTGCCGTGGCGGAGTCCCATCTGGAATGCGCCACGGGCGCCCTCGCGCCATTCGGTCAGCAAGAATCCGAGCGGCGAGCGGCAATGACGGAGGCATACGCTTTTAAGTGGGGTCCATTGAAAGATACCGGTTAACGCGAGCAGAACGCCTCCGAGGATCCGGCTCGCACTGACACCCATAGACGAGATCAGCGCCGCAGTGTGGAGCGCCTCCTGCAGCAGCGTGGCAAGGAGGCTGAAGGTGACCCAGGCTGCCAAATATCCAAAGACGAATACGGTAGTGGGAATGTACGACAGTGATTGCGCGCAGCGGGTGCGATTGACCCCGGCAAAGGCGAGGACCATGGGAGCGGCGGAGGGAATCATCATCGCGACCATCATCACTGCCCACATGGCGAACAGGGCAAGCAGATCAGCCCGGCTCCATGGATTCATGTTGACCATGCACATGGCCATGGGGTCGCGCGCCAGATACCACATGTACGTCCACGACAGAGCGGTGAGAGCGACGAGGCCGCACAGTACTACAGCGCGCTCGCGCAGCGGCAATCTGTAGGACTTCATCCCTGATACGCGAAGGCCGAGTAGAAGCCGTTCTTCTCGGTGATCTCCCACTCGAGACCGCGGTCATGAAAGCTCAGGCGCTTGGACCTCCCCACCACGGCGGGGGTACCGGGGACCACACAGAACGGCATTCCGGCGACGGTAGCTTCGGCGCCGTTTTGGCCAGGCACGGCTTCGATCTCCATTTCGGCCAGCCCGCGCATGGACAGGCTGCGGCGCCTTCCATCGGCGCGGTAATCGATCGGAACAGCCTTGATGCCCAGCAACTCGCCGATGCAGGGGGCCAGATTCGCCAAGTGGCCACCGGCCTGGCCCCCGAAAATACGAGTGAGGACGTCGCGCTGTTCCAGCGTGGCGCGGTCGTCCAGATACAGCGCCGCTTTCCACTTGACCTGGAGCATGTGACCGGGCGAGTAGGCGGCGAGGGCGACATTCAACCCGTCGAGGCGGGTCTCGCCGAAGTTGCCGTTGTCGATGTGCCAGGCTACGAGCACGGTGCATTCGCCCTGCGTGGGCGGACCGAGAAACACGCAAGGACAGGCTGCGTCACAGTTACAGGATTCGAAGTACGAGCCGGTGAGGCTCCACTGGTCGGCCATAATGAGAGATTCTATAACAGACAGGGACTTGTGGGTTGCGAGTGTCCCGCGGGCGCACGGATCGCTAGACCCTGCGGAAAGCATAGGTAGCGGGGCGTTGAGGCGTGATATCGGCTGACGGGTGCAGAGGAGAAAAGCCGCCGCCGGTTGCGGAAAACGTCGCCGCCAGCGCCACTATCACCAGCCTCATCTCCAAAGTATAGCGGATCTTAAACTCTGTATTGGTGGTTACAAAACGATCGGCTGATGAAGACATCGAGCGTGCCTGCGGAACCGAATTCCGCAGGCCAGAACCCGGAGAACGTAGGCTGGAGAATCCTTGCGTGCCTCCGGCACGCTGGCTGGTCCTAGGAAACTATGAGAATCACGGCACAGCAGACAAGAACATGGTGGCCATAACGCAAGTTGGTGGACTGCATCACCCGTACGAGCGACGCCCAGCCTGAAAACCTCAACTCTTCCGGGACGGCATTTAAGCCGAGCCATGTCGGTTTCCTGCCCCAGGTTATTTCTTCGATGCAAACGGGATTCATCGTGCGCCACAACGGCCGGGGTAAACGGCAAAAGCACCTCGGCCATGGGTCCTGGGCGGCTGATAATACGTTTTACGATAACCACAGTGGCGAAAGGCGGAGGGACCGTTACTTTGCGAGCTCACGCCATCAAATCCCGGCTTGCGATAATGATCCCCATGGCGAGACGCACGATCATTGCGCTTGGCGTCGTACTGTGCTGCCGTTGCGCCCTCGCCTTGAACCCCTCTCTCGACGTCAGTCAATACGCACACACGGCGTGGAAGTTCCGCGATGGCTTTACGAAAGGCACGATCGTCTCAATTGCCCAGACGCCGGACGGTTACCTCTGGCTGGGCACGGAATTCGGCTTGCTTCGCTTCGATGGCGTTCGGAGCGTCCCCTGGCAGCCCCCTGCGAGTCAGCATCTCCCCTCCACTTATATTCGAAGGCTGCTGGTCGCGCGCGACGGGACTCTTTGGATCGGCACTTGGAAGGGGCTGGCAAGTTGGAAGGACGGCAAGCTGACTCAGTACCCGGAACTTGCTGGGCAAATTATTTCTGCGCTCCTT
>Ga0126381_100000312_pt1 | contig 53666 bp, 47 predicted proteins | sample PanSoiMetPlot_28_FD_96465 | JGI IMG/M metagenome (GOLD analysis project Ga0126381, IMG submission 96465) | Tropical forest soil microbial communities from Panama - MetaG Plot_28 | ecosystem: Environmental > Terrestrial > Soil > Tropical forest > Bulk soil | place: Panama | collected 2016-02-17 | reverse complement strand
GGCGACGACCAGCTGCCGCTCGTCGCGACGATGCGCGATTCAGCGCAGTCTTTGCTGCGCATCATCGACGACGTGCTCGATTTCTCGAAGATCGAGGCCGGACGGCTCGAGCTGGAGACGACGGCGTTCTCGTTGTCGGGGCTGGTCGCGGGTGCGGTCGACACGTTGCGCCCGCAGGCGAATGCGAAGGGTCTGGCGATTGCAGCCGAGATCGAGCCCGGCTCCAACGATGCGCTCATCGGCGACCCGACGCGGATCCGGCAGATCCTGTTCAACCTGCTCAGCAACGCCGTCAAGTTCACCGAGCATGGCGAAATCGTCGTGCGTGCCGGCACGTCACCGCTCGGCGGCGGGCAGACGCGGGTCACGCTTGCGGTCAGCGACACAGGTATCGGCCTCGATGCGGCGCAGCAGACGCGCCTCTTCGAGCCGTTTTCGCAGGCCGACAGCTCGACGACGCGGCGTTATGGTGGGACGGGGCTCGGTCTCTCGATCGTGCGCCGGCTGGCGCAATTGATGGGCGGTGATGTCGCGGTCGAAAGCGCGCCGCGGGAAGGCTCGACATTCACTGTGATCCTTGTCCTCGAAGCAGCTCCTGCAGAGTCGTTGGCCCTCACCCTACCCCTCCCCCGTGATCCCTGGGTCGAGCCCGGGGAGGGGAGGGAATGGGAGGGGGCTGAGCCCGCCGTCGCGGCGAGACTGCTGGTGGTCGACGACCACCCGGTCAACCGTGAGGTGCTGGTGCGGCAGCTCAGGCTGCTCGGCCTCGCCGCCGACACCGCCGAGGACGGGAATGAGGCGCTCGCGGCGTGGAGGCCTGGGCGCTATGCCGCCGTCCTCGCCGATCTGCACATGCCGGGCATGGACGGCTATGAGCTGACGCGCCGGCTGCGCAGGGCGGAGGGCGAGCAAGGCGGGCTGCCCACCCCGGTCGTCGCGGTGACCGCCAATGCGATGCGCGGCGAAGAGGAGCGCTGCCTCTTGGCCGGCATGGACGCCTATCTGGCCAAGCCGGTGGCGATCGAGCGTCTGCGCGCTACACTCGAACGCTGGCTCGTGATCGGCGATAGCGCAGCCGTGACGCCGTCTGCGGGCATCGGCGCCGCGATCGACCGCAATGTGCTGGCCGGCTGGTTCGGCGAGGATCGCGCCGGCCTCGAAGCGTTACTGAGTCAGTTCCGCGACAGCGCGATCGCGTCCGAAGAGGCGATCAACGCGGCGTGGCGCGCCGCCGATCTCGCCGCCCTCGCGGCGGCCGCCCACCGGCTCAAAGGGGCGGCGCTGGCGGTCGGCGCCAGCCGGCTCGGCGCCGCCGCGGGCGGCCTGGAGCAGGCGGGCAAGGCCGGCGATCGCGACAGTTGCCGCGACCGGCTGGGCCCGCTCACCGCCGAACTGCGCCGCGCCATCGCCGAGATCCAGACCTGATATTTGCTCACCTGGACGGGGCGGTAGCGGCCGCCGCCGTCAGCAGCATCACGATTTCGCCCAGCTGCTGGAAGGCTCCCAGTACGTCGCCGGTTTGGCCGCCGATCTGGCGGCGCGCTATTCCCACCATCGCGAACACGATGACGCCGGTGAGGCAAATGCCGACGCCGCCTCGCATTGGACCGAGTGCCGTCACGCTGATCGCCGCACCGATCGCAACCGCGCCGATCACGGCCGGCGGGCGGGCGTTTCCGGCCGTCGCGCCAAGCCCCTCGGCGCGGGCCGGGGCCAGCCGCCACATCGCCACGGGCAACGCCGCGCGAGAGACCGCATGAGCTGCAATCAGCGCGAGCCCTGCGTGGATCACGTCGCCAATCGAAGCGAGCGCCGCGCTGCGCAGCGATATGCTGAACACAATGGCCAGGACACCGAAGGTGCCATGCCGGCTGTCGCGCATGATCGCCAGCTTCGCCTCGCGATCCCGACCTCCGAGAAACCCGTCGGCGGTATCGGCGAGCCCGTCCTCGTGCAACGCCGCAGTCAGGGCGACACCCGACAGCACCGCCAGCAGCGCGGCCGGCCAATCCCCGAGGCCGACCAGTTGCGCCAGCAGAAAGGCTAATGCTGCGGCCGCGCCAATTCCGGCTCCGACAAGCGGAAATGCCCAGCCCGCATCAGCGAGCGGCCAATCGTGATGCCGCGCCGCAGCGATCGGCAGCCGAGTGAAAAAAGCCGTCGCCGCCAAAAAACCCGCGAGGAACGGTGAAGCGCGCCGGAACGGATTGTCTGGCATGCGCATCTCGCCACGATAGCCGACATCTCCAAAAGCGGCTATCGAAACGCCCCGCACGAGGGCCAATGGAGAAAGATAAAATGGCCGAGCCGGTTGCAAACCTGGAGGAGATCCGCAGCCTGTTGTCGCATCTGCCGGGGCCCGATCTCGAGGCCGGCAGTGCCGCCGCCGCCCGCCAGGTGCAATTGACGAAGCCGGCCGGCTCGCTCGGCCGACTCGAAGAGCTGGCGGTCTGGCTCGCCACTTGGCAAGCGCAGCACCCGCCGCGGCTCGACCACCCTCGGACGCTGGTGTTCGCCGGCAACCACGGCGTCGCGGCGCGCGGCGTGTCGGCCTACCCCGCCGCGGTCACCGCGCAAATGGTGCAGAACTTCGTCGCCGGCGGCGCCGCTGTAAATCAGCTCTGCCGCGTCTTTGATGCCGGCCTCAAGGTCTATGAGATGAACCTCGATACGCCGACTGGCGACATCGTAATCGAGCCGGCAATGAGCGAGGAAGAATGCGCCAAGGCAATTGCCTACGGCATGATGGCGGTCGAGCCGGGCATCGACGCGTTGGCGGTGGGCGAAATGGGGATCGGCAACACAACCGCCGCGGCGGCGCTTTGCGCGGGGCTGTTCGGCGGTGCGGCTGAGCTATGGGCCGGACCCGGGACGGGGGTGACCGGAGCCGCGCTCGAAGGAAAGCGCAAAGCCGTCGCCGATGCCGTCGCGCTGCACCAGCCCCGAGCCCGCGACCCGTTCGACATGTTGCGCCGGTTGGGCGGTCTCGAACTTGCCGCGATTACCGGCGCCGTGATGGCAGCGCGGCTCGGCCGCGTGCCGGTAGTGCTCGACGGCTTTGCCTCGTCCGCCGCCGCCGCGGTGCTGTTTGCCGCCGACCGGCACGCTCTCGACCATTGCGTCGCCGCGCACGTCTCGGCCGAGCCCGGCCACAGACGCCTTCTCGAACTGCTGGGTCAACGTCCGCTCTTTGATCTCGGCATGCGCCTCGGCGAAGCCTCCGGCGCCACTCTCGCGTTCGGCGTCCTGAAGGCGGCTGTCGCATGCCACAACGGCATGGCCACCTTCGCCGAAGCCGGCGTCAGCGGGCCAGATTAGCGCTACTCGCCCATCTGCAATAGCGCGCCGCGCCGGCGCGCGTCATGAAACGCGACAAAGAACGCGACAGCGCCCAACACCAGATAGACGAGGTCGAGCGCGAGCGCGCCGAACAGATAGTCGGCGCGGAACACCCCGGTAAACAGCACCGCCCGCATGCCCTCGAAGACATAGGTCGAGGGCAGCGCCCAGGCCGCGTACTGCAGCCATCCCGGCAGGGTCGAGACCGGGTAATAGACGCAGCTGATCGGCGAAAGCGTGAAGACCACCGTCCAGGCGAGACCCTCAGCGCCCATGCCCTGACGCAAGATCAGCCCGCAGATCGCCAGGCCGAGCGCCCAACCCATGATCAGCAGCACGGCAAAGAAGGCGACGAGCGGCAACCCCATCGCGAAGATCGAATAGTGATAGAGCGGAATGGCGAGCAGCGCCGCAGGCAGGAGGCCAAGCAGCACGCGGATCACGCTCATCGATAACAGCGAGAGCACCCATTCGTGGGGCCGCAGCGGCGTCACGAAGAGGTGCCCGAGATTGCGCGCCCACATTTCCTCGAGAAACGACATGGACAGACCGAGCTGGCCGCGGAACAGCACATCCCACAGCATCACCGCAGCGAGCAACACGCCGAAGGCGCGGAACACGTAGCTGCTGTTGACATAGAGAAACTTGCTCATAAAGCCCCAGATCAACATCTGCAGCGTCGGCCAATAGAGAAGTTCGAGGGTGCGCGGCCAGGAGCTGCGCAGCAAATAAAGATAGCGCAACAGCATCGCCCAGACGCGGCCCGCCGAGGCGCACAGGTCGCGGGTCATTTCACGGGTTCTAACTCGGCCGACGTCTCGCGGGCGATGTGCAGAAACACCTCTTCGAGGTTGGCGCGGCCGTAGCGGTCGATCAGCGCCTTGGGACTGCCGCGGTCGACGATCCGGCCCGCTTTCATCATCACGACGTCCGAGCACAGCCGCTCGACCTCGCTCATGTTGTGCGAGGCCATCAAGATTGTCGCGCCGGTGCGCGCCCGCCAAGCTTCGAGATAACTGCGCACCCAATCGGCAGTATCCGGGTCGAGCGAGGCGGTCGGCTCGTCCAGCAGCAACAACTCCGGGTCGTTGAGCAGCGCCTTCGCCAGCGCCACCCGCGTCTTTTGCCCAGCTGACAGCTTGCCTGCGGGACGCTCAAGAAAGGCCGAAATCTGCAGGTCGCTCGCGAGCTGATCGATGCGCTCGCCCCGATCCGGCAGACCATAAAGACGCGCGTAGATCAGAAGGTTTTGTCGAACTGTCAGGCGATGCGGCAGGTCGACGAATGGCGAGGAAAAATTCATCCGCGGCAACACTCGATAGCGATGCCGCAGGATGTCCTCACCGAGTACCTGGACTTTCCCGCTGGTCGGCAGCAGAAGACCGAGCAATATCGACAGCGTCGTTGTCTTACCGGCGCCATTTCCGCCGAGCAGCGCTGCCGTAGTCCCGCGCGCGACAGTGAAGCTGAGCCCGTCCACCGCTACTGCATTCGGATAACACTTGACGAGATTGTCGACTTTGACGGCAGGTGCAGCCATCGTCCTTATATGACTCGTCACGCCATATTCGGCCAGCATCGGGCTGGCAGACCGGACGGTAAATGGACACACTCTGCCATCGACGAGCCGAGTTGATGCGGTGAGCGATACCAGCCTGATTGCCGCACGAGAGCCCGGCACCGGCTTTGGCCGGATCAGCCTGCGAACCCTCGTTCCTATCCGTTGGGTGGCGATCACCGGTCAGGCGCTGACGGTACTGACGGTTCATTATGGTCTCGGTTACCGCCTGCCGCTGCTTCCCGCGCTCGCCGTCGTCGCGAGTTCGGCGCTGCTCAATATTGTGCTGATGCTGCTGCGCCAGGTGGCGGCGCGGCTCGGCGAGCGCGATGCCGCGCTGTGTCTCGGCTACGACATCCTGCAGCTCGGGCTTCTGCTTTACCTAACCGGCGGGCTGCACAACCCGTTCTCAATCCTGATCCTGGCACCGGTGACCGTCGCCGCGACGATTCTGTCGCGGCGGCCGGTAATCGCTTTGTCGGTCCTCGCCGTAGCGACGATCAGTGTGCTCGCGCTGTGGCATCGGCCGCTGCCTTGGCGTCTCGAGCCGCTGCTCCTCCCCCCTGAACTCGTGCTGGGAATTTGGGTTGCGTTGGTGCTCGCGACCGTGTTCATCGCCGCCTACACATGGAGCGTGGCGCAGGAGGCCCGACGCCTGCGCGATGCGGTCAGCGCCACACAGCTTGCCCTCGCGCGCGAGCAGCGCGTCTCGGCGGTCGGGGCGCTGGCCGCAGCGGCAGCACATGAGCTTGGCAGCCCGCTTGCGACGATCGCCGTGGTGGCCAAGGAGCTGGCGCGCGATCTGCCGAAGGACAGCCCGCATGCCGAGGATGCCGCGCTGCTGCTGAGCCAAACCGAGCGCTGCCGCAGAATCCTGGCCGAGTTGGCGCAGCACCCCGAGCACGATGGCGGATCGCCTTACACTCGGCTGCCGATCTCGGCCTTGGTCGAGGCCGCCGGAACGCTGCATCAGGAGCCGCGCGTAAAGCTGATCTTCGCGACGGCGGGCCAGCCCGGGCCGGAAGAACCACTCGTGCGGCGCAGCCCGGAGATCATGCACGGCCTCAACAACCTCATTCAGAACGCTGTGCAATTCGCCCAGCGCGAGGTCAGCGTCACGACGTTCTGGGATGAGACGACGGTTACGGTCGAGATCGGCGATGACGGGCCGGGCTTCCCGCTGCATCTGTTGGGCCGCCTCGGGGAACCCTACATTTCGACGCGCGCCGGCGCAGCCGACCATATGGGGCTCGGCATTTTCATCGCGCAAAGCCTGCTGGAGCGCAGCGGCGCCCAGCTGACGTTCGATAATCTGCCGGAGGGCGGCGCGCATGTTGCCATTTCTTGGAATCGTGCCAATCTGGAGATGGAACGAAGGATCCGTCCGCCGGTGGTGACGGCTGACCTACACCGTTAGTCGAGGCCGGATTGCGGATGGCGGGAAGGGCAAGTCATGGACACTATCGATCGGCCGAAACGCTCCGGTAGCGAGGGGCTCCCAACGGAGCTGCAAGGTCTTCCCGAAACCGAACGCACATTGCTGATCGTCGACGATGACGCTCCGCTGTGCCAGCGGCTCGCTCGTGCGATGGAGCGCCGGGGTTTTGTCGTCACGACCGCCGACACCGTCACGAACGGTATCGCGGCGGTGACCGAGCAGCCGCCCGCTTTCGCCGTTGTCGACATGCGGTTGGGCGATGGTCGCGGTTTCGATGTCGTCACCGCGCTGCGTCAGGCCCGTCCCGACGCCCGTATTGTGATGCTGACGGGGTACGGCAACATCGCGACGGCCGTTGCGGCGGTCAAAGCGGGTGCGATCGACTATTTGCCAAAGCCGGCTGACGCCGACGCCGTCGAGCGCGCGCTGCTCGCTCCGGAAGACGCGACGCCCGAGCCGCCAGAGGATCCGATGTCGGCTGATCGGGTGCGCTGGGAGCACATCCAGCGAGTGTTCGAGCTATGCGACCGCAACGTCTCGGAGACCGCCCGGCGACTCAAGATGCACCGCCGGACGCTGCAGCGCATCCTATCGAAACATGCGCCACGGAGCTGAGGCGGCACGCGGATCACACGACCGACAAGTAGCGCTCGGGCGCGCTGGCAAGCAATTCGGACAAACGCATTAGGGCCCGTTCGAGGCGCTCGGCGGTAGTTTGCGCGCCTAGGCAGATGCGAGCGGCTTCCGGCGCTTGGCGAGCGACCGCGAAGGCGGCTGCAGGAACGATCCCAACCCCGCGGTGACGCGCGGCTGTGACAAAATCATCCGCACGCCACGGTTCCGGCAGCATGAGCCAGAGATGCGGGGCAACCGGATCCCCGATAAAGCCGGAAGCGCCGAGGATCGAGTGCGCCATGCGATTGCGTCGGCGGATCTCGGCGCGCTTTTCCTTTACCAGCCGCGCCGCGGTGCCGTCCGCGATCCAGCGCGCAACAATGCGCGCCATCAGGGGTGGCGCCGAGTAGACCGTGGCGCGTACTGCAGCCGCGATCGGCTCCACCCTGCCCTTGGGGGCGTGCACATAGCCGACGCGCAACGCCGGCATCAGGCTTTTGGAGGCGGAGGTGAGATAGAAGCCCCGCTCCGGCGCGTAATGTGCGAGCGGCAGCGGCGCCGCATCCAGCAGAAAGCCGTATACGTCGTCCTCGATCAGCGCCAAGTCATGGCGCCGCGCCACTTCAGCCACCGTCTCCCGGCGCGCCGGCGGCATCGTCGCGGTGGTCGGATTGTGCAATGTCGGCATCGTATAGAGTGCACGAACCGGCGCGGCGCGGCAGACTGTGTCCAGCGCCTCGGGGATTAGACCCTCATCGTCGATTGCGACAGGCGCGAGGCGCAAGCGTAGCAGGCTCGCCAGCACTCGCACTCCCGGATAGGTCAGCGTTTCGACCGCCAAGGTGTCGCCCGGCTGAGTGAGGGTGCCGATCACGCAAGCCATCGCATGCTGGCCGCCAGCGGTAGCGATTATCTGCTCTGGCGTCGTGGCTAACCCGCAGGCTTCGACCAAGGCGGCGCCCGCGGCGCGGTCCTCTGGCCGGCCGGTTGGCGCCTGATAATCGAGAAGAGCGGCGAGATCGGGCTCGGCAGCGAGCTGCTGCAGCGCGTCCGCCATTACGGCCCCTTCGGCGGCGGCGCCGGGGCGGTTGATGCTGAGATCGATGAAATCAGGATCGGCGCGCTCGTCGAACCTTTCGCTCGACATCATGGCGGGACCGGCTGAGGGTCGAACATAGGTTCCGCGCCCCACCTCTCCGACGATGAGGCCGCGCCGCTCAGCCTCGCGATAAGCCCGGCTCACCGTACCGATCGTGACACGCAGCTTCCAGGCGAGTTCGCGCTGTGTTGGAAGCCGCGCCCCGGCAGCGAGCCGGCCCTCGCCCACGTCCCGTGCCAAGGCCTCGGCGATCGCGCGATAGCGGGGGCCCTCGTAGCCGGAAAGATTGGGCAGCCAATTTGTCACCGTGACAAGTTTATGATTGACCTCTCTCTGACGAGTCAATTTGATTCGTGAAGGAGACAAATGAGGCACACCGTGCGCGCGATTGAATGGGTCCAAATTGATCATTTCCGGACGCACGCCTCGCAGCGACCGTTGTCGAAGCTCTTGCGGCAGATCGCGCAGCGGCGGGAGCGGGCGCGATCGCGTTACTTACTTCAGCAGTTAGACGATCGCATGTTGCGGGATATCGGATTGAGCCGCGCAGATGTGCATCGCGAATGCGCCAAATATTTCTGGCAGTGGTAACAGCGGCCGGCAGCTTCTCGGAGTTTCCAATGCGCATCCCGATATACCAGGTCGACGCATTTACAAGCCTCCTGTTCAGCGGCAATCCCGCCGCGGTGTGCCCGCTTGAGGGATGGCTGCCCGACGCGACGATGCAGGCGATTGCCGCCGAAAACAACCTCGCGGAGACTGCCTTCTTCGTACCGCAAGGAGACGGCTATCTCTTGCGGTGGTTCACGCCGGCCGTCGAAGTCGAGCTCTGCGGTCACGCGACGCTGGCGTCGGGTTACGTAGTGACCCGGATTCTTGCGCCCGAGCGGCGCTCGGTAGCGTTCGACACGTTACGGGCGGGACCACTGGAGGTGACGCGCGACGGCGAACTCCTGGTTATGGATTTCCCGGCTTGGCCGGTCGGGGCGCAAGCGGCCGATCCGCGCGTCCTCGCCGCACTCGGCCCGGCGCCGGCCACGAGCTATATCGCGCGCGACCGCACCCTGGCCGTTTACGACCACGCCGAGGACGTTGCGGCCTTGCGGCCCGACTTCGCCGCGATGCGCTGCATTCCAGGAGCGAGTGTGATCGCGACGGCGCCCGGACACGACGGGATCGACTTCGTGTCGCGATACTTTGCGCCGAACCATGGCGTCGACGAGGACCCGGTCACGGGGTCTGCGCATTGCGTACTGACACCCTATTGGGCGGCCCGGCTCGGCAAAGAGCGGCTCAATGCACGGCAGATCTCGGCGCGCGGCGGTGAACTGGTCTGCACTTTGCGGGGCGACCGCATCACACTCGCCGGCAACGCAGTGCTCTACCTCGAAGGCGCGATCACGGTTTAGTGTGGTGGACGCGAAGTTCTTGGGATCAGAAGAGAATCGTCATTGCGAGCGCAGCGAAGCAATCTCGGGTCCGATGTGGACGCTCATCGAGATTGCTTCGTCGCTCACTCCTCGCAATGACCGCTAAAACTTGATCTCTCAAATTCCTCGATCGGCACGATAGCCACTAAAGAGACGCTTGGATGACCGAACATTTCAACGAGCTGGGACAACCGATCGGGTTTCCACTGCCGCAATGGACCGCCCGACCCCGTCCACCGCGCAGCAGGATGGAGGGGCGCTATTGTATCGTCGAGCCGATTGACCCGCGGCGCCATGCGGCCGAGCTTCACGCCTCTTACCTGCTCGATCGAGACGGCCGTAACTGGACCTATCTCCCTTATGGGCCGTTCCCTCACTTCGCGGATTTCTGTGACTGGCTAGAGCGCGAGAGCGGCGGTGACGATCCACTGCGCCATGCGATCATCGAACGCCGCAACGGGCGCGCCGTCGGCGTCGCCAGCTACATGCGCATCGATCCCGCCGCCGGCGTCATTGAACTCGGCGGCATCAATTATGCCCCATCCCTGCAGCGCACGCCTGCCGCTACCGAGGCAATGTATCTGATGATGCGCCGCGTATTCGACGAACTCGGATATCGCCGTTACGAGTGGAAATGCGACGCGCTCAACGCGCCCTCGCGCGCCGCCGCGCTACGGCTGGGGTTCCGTTACGAGGGCTTGTTCCGCCAGGCGACGGTCTACAAGGCGCGCAACCGCGATACTTGCTGGTTCTCAATCCTCGACAGCGAATGGCCGGCTCTCAAAACCGCCTTCGAACGCTGGCTTGATCCCGACAATTTCGATGCTGGAGGCCGTCAGCGGCAGAGCCTGGCGGCCCTCGCTCAACCTCTGTCGGACTGACCGCGCATCGTGCGCCAGATCCGCTCCGCAGTGCCAGGACCTGTGAATTCAGTTGCCCGGAGCGCGTCGACGATCGCGTTGGTGACAGCTGGGAATGCGCCGACAGCGCCGGCTTCACCGCAGCCTTTGACGCCGAGCGGGTTGGTCGTGCAGCGCGTCCCGTTGAAGCCGAGCGCGAAAGCAGGAAGATCGTCGGCGCGCGCTAACGCGTAGTCCATGAATGAACCCGAGAGGAGCTGGCCGGAGTTGGAGTCGTAGATCGTGTGCTCCAGCAGTGCCTGACCGACGCCCTGCGCAATCGCGCCGTGCGCTTGGCCTGCCGCAATCATCGGGTTGACCAGCACGCCGTAATCGTCGACCGCGGTGTAGCGGGCGAGGCTCACTTGGCCGGTGTCTCGGTCGATCTCGACCTCGGCGACATGCGCGCCGTTGGGGAAGGTCATCCACTCCCGCGTCCAGTAGTGATAAGTGTCGAGCGGAGCGCCTTTCGTGCGCCCGATTGACGCGACCTCGAGAATCGGTACCGCGCGGTCGGTACCGGATACGACGAAAGATCCCGCCTCGAAGCGAATGTCGGCTTCCGCCGCTTCCAGCGCCTCGGCGGCGATGCGCGTGCCCTTGGCGATGATCTCATCGGCGGCGCGCCAGATCGCCGTGCCGCCCATATAGGTCGCGCGCGAGCTGCCGTGTCCGCCGCCCGCCGGGATCGCATCCGTGTCGCCCTGGACGAGCCGAATGCAATCATTGGGCAGGCCGAGGCGGTCGGCGAGCATTTGCGGGAACGTCGTCTCGTGCCCCTGCCCGATCGTCTGCGTGCCGGTGATCAGCGACACCGTACCGTCCGTCTCGAAACGGATGTCGACATTCTCGTGCGGCGGCCCTCCGGTCCCTTTGATGTGGTAGGCAAAGCCGAGGCCGCGCAGCAATCCCCTGCTCTCGCTCTCTCCGCGGCGTGCGGCAAAGCCATCGACATCGGCCGCCGCCAATGCGCGATCGAAAGTCTCTGCAAACGCGCCGCTGTCGACGGTGTTGCCAAAGACGTTGGTCATCGGCATAGCATCGGCCGGCACCATGTTGATGCGCCGCAGCTCGGCCCGGTCGAAGCTGCATTGCTGCGCCGCCAAGTCGATGAGGCGCTCGATTATGTTGACGGCCTCGGCAAAGCCGGGCCCGCGCGTGACGCCGATCGGCGCAGTGTTGGTCAGCATACCCGAGATCTGCAGCTCGATCGCCGGGATCCGGTAAACCGTGCCCGGCAGGTGGACGTACTGAAAGGTCTGCACGCCGCCGGCGCTCACCAGATAAGCGCCGACATTGGCGGTGCTGGCGGCCCGCAATGCCAGGAACCGGCCATTCACGTCCAGCGCCAGAGCTGCGTGCGCGTGATGATCGCGAGCTTGATGGTCGGAGAGGAAACCCTCGCTGCGCGTTGCGATCCACTTGACCGGCCGGCCGACGCGCCGCGCTGCCCACAGCGTCAGGACATGCTCGGGATAGATAAAGTTCTTTGCGCCAAAGCCGCCCCCGACATCGGGAGCAATGAACCGTACGGCCGCAGAGGGCACCCCCAGTGCGCGGGCGGTGTTGTCGCGCGTTGCATGGATGCTCTGGCTCGAAACATAGGCCGTGTAACGGCCGCTCTCCGCATCCCAAAGGCCGACGACACCGCGTGGCTCCATGGGGTTGGTGATGATCCGGTGATTGTCGAGATCGAGCTCGACCCGATGCGCTGCCGCTGCGAATGCGGCATCGACCGCCGCCGTGTCGCCGGTCCGCCAATCGAAGCAGAGATTGCCGGGAACCTCGGCGGAGATTTCCGGCGCGCCGGGCGCCCGCGCTGCCGCTGTGGTCGTCACGGCCGGCAATGGCGCATAATCGACAACGACGCGCTCGGCCGCGTCGAGCGCCTGTGCCCATGTCTCGGCGACAATCAATGTGACTGGCTCGCCAGTGTAACGGACTTTATCAGCAGCCAACAGGGGCTGCGGCGCGAAGGCGAAAGGCTCGCCGGTTTGCATATTGGCCTCTGCGGTCGGGCGCAATGGCTGCAATCCGTCGGCCCGCGCATCCTCCGCAGTAAGCACGGCGAGCACACCAGGCATTGTCCGGGCTTTCGCGGCGTCAATCCTCCGAATCCAGGTGTGGGCGTGTGGTGAGCGCAGCACAGCCGCATGCACCAAACCCGCGAAGGCGAGATCGTCGAGATAGCGTCCGCGCCCAATCAAGAAACGCAGATCCTCGCGGCGCTTGGGAGCATCACCTATTACCGAAGGGGTCGCCATAGTCGCAATCTCGGTTATGTTTCACAGGGGTCATTCCGAGATGCCCCGGAGGGGCCGGCCCGAAACCCATGAACACCTACGTCTCCCTATTCCCTATATTGCTGATACGGGGGTGTTCATGCGTTCCGGGTTCGCAGACGGCGCCAGCGCCCCGGAACGACGGTCGAGGGTTCAGGAATCCGGCTCGTAGGATTGTCCGGGCGGATAGGTGTTATAACTCGGGATATCGGGGTTCATGTAATCCCAAGGCTGCACGCTTCTGGCAAAGACGTGGGCCTCGGGCCGGAACCAGCTCGGATCGTCGAGCGTGCCGACCCTGATGCCGACGAGATCAGGCCGGGTCGAGACCTGCAGAAACAGCGGCGAACCGCACTCCGGACAGAACGCCCGGGTTACGCGATTGCCGCTATCCGCGATTTTTACATAGTGCTTTGGCTCACCCTTCATAACACGGAAGCCGGCGGCCGGGACGCGTATCGCCGCCGTATAGGCGCCACCATTGGCCCGCTGGCAGTCACGGCAATGGCAAAGCAAGGAAAAGACTGGCTCGCGCGAGGATTCATAACGCACTGCACCGCACAGACAGCCGCCGCGCATCGGCAACGCCATCAGCTCACGCCTTGTCCAGCCAGAACGTATCCTCGCGCACGACGTCGTAGATGCCGAAATAATCGTACGGATTATGTCCCTTTACATAATTGTACCAGACATCGTTGATTTTTTCCCACGAGATCGGCAGAAGCGGCGGGTCCTCTTCCATGATAGCTTCCGCCTGCCGCACGAGCGCTAGACGCTTGGCGGGGTCGGTCTCGCGATCGATCTGGTCGACGAGCGCGTTGAATTTTTCGTTGTCCCAGAACGAATAATTCTGCGGTCCGCCGGTGCGGTACCACGCATTGAAATAGTCGGAGGGGTCGAGCAGCGTCGAGACGATCGCGCCGATCGCCAGGTCGTAATGCCCGCTCAGTGTATCATCGAACCAGACCGATTCGATGACGGTGCGCAGGTTGCACTGGACATTGAGCCCCTCCTGCAGCATCGCCTGGATCGCCTGCGCCCAAAGCTTGAATGTGGAGACGTCGCGCACCATGAAATCCAACCCCTTGAGGCCATCGGCATGGCCCGCGGCAGCCAAGAGCGCGCGGGCTTCCTTGAGGGCGGCGCCGGTATCGTTCTGGTAACCGACGTGTTTGCTGAGTTCCTCCGGCGGTGTCGCGAACTCCGAGAACGGGTAGATAAAGCCGCCGACGCGCATCGGCGCCACATCTTTGACGACATCGACGAGCGCCGGGCGATCGAATGCCAAATGCAATGCTCGGCGCACGCGCGGGTCGTCCAGCGGCTTGTGCTTCGTATTGAGCCAAACCGCTTGGATCACGCTCTGATTATATGATGTCGTCGAGAGGCCGGGCATATCTTTGGCCTTGCGCGCCGTTACCGGGTCGGTGATGCGGATGTAATCGCATCTGCCGGATAAAATCGCCGAGCCGAGATCGGGGGAAAACGGGATCAGATTGTAAAATTCGATACCGCCGAGGTACGGCAGCCCCTTGTTCCAATAATTGGGATTCTTTTCCAAGACACGGACTTCGTTCTCGACATAGCGGACCGTACGGAACGGACCGGTGCCTGGGTAAACGGATAATTTCTTCAAGTTGTAGCTGTTGTCCTCGAGTGTCTTCTTGCGCACGATCACGTTCCAGCCGCTCGCGAATGCCAGCATGATGAAGCTTTTGGGCCGCGGCTCGGCCAATTTGAATTCGACCGTATAGGGGTCCTTTACGTTAATCTCGCTGACCGCCCGGAAGAGAATGCTGCGCGGAATGCTGATGCCCTGCGGCGGCTTGGCGATGCGATCGAACGTTGCTTTTACGTCCTCGGCGGTCAGCTCCGCACCGTCGTGGAATTGCACGCCTTTGCGCAGAAAGAAAGTATAGGTCGTGCCGTCCTTTGAGATCTCCCAGCTGTGTGCGAGATCCGGGATGATCGTCTCGCCACTGTCGAGCGGGTTGTGGCGAATAAGATTGTCGAACATTGGGGCCATTGCAGCGAGCGTGCCGATAGTCCCGGCTTGGTGAATATCGAAATGCGGCGGCCGCATAAGAATTCCATAGCGCAAGACGCCGCCATGTTTGGGATTGGGCTCGGGCGCCTTCAGCTGAAACTGCGAACCGTCGAACTGGTCAGGTATTTCCGCCGCATGACCGATGCGCCAAGCAAGTCCATGGACGCCCGCGAGGGCGGCAGCGCTCCCTTGCAAGAAACCGCGGCGGGTCCACCACGGGCGATCGAGACGGCATTCGTTCATTGTGCTTTCCTCGCTCTCCAAGCTCAAGTTTTGTCCAACCACACCGTGTCCAATCGGACGACGTCGTAGACGCCGAAATAGTCGTAGGGATTGTGGCCCTTGACGTAGCTGTACCAGACGTCGTTGATCTTTTCCCAGGCGACCGGCAGCAGCGGCGGGTCCGCTTCCATGATCGCTTCCGCCTGCCGAACCGATGCCAGGCGCTTTTGGGTATCCACTTCCCGGTCGATCTGCGCGGTCAGCGCCTGAAATTCCTTATTGTCCCAGAACGAGTAGTTCTGCGGGCCCTCTTTGCCGTACCAGGCGTTGAAGTAATCCGACGGGTCGAGCAGCGTCGAGACGATCGCACCGATCGCCAGGTCGTAATTGCCGTTTTTGATGTCGTCGAACCACACCGACTCGACGACCGTGCGCAGATTGGTCTCGATATTGAGGCTCTGCTGCAGCATCGCCTGGATCGCCTGCGCCCAGAGTTTGTGGTGGGCAAGGTCGCGGACGAGATAATCGAGACCCTTGAGGCCGCCGCCGTGACCTGCCGCGGCCATCAATGCACGCGCCTCGTTGATCGAGGCGGTGGGATCCGGCTGGTAGCCGAGCCGTTTTTCGAGCTCCCCTTTTGGGGTCGCGAATTCCGAGAACGGATAGATGAAGCCGCCGGGCATCAGCGGCGCGACATCCTTGACGACCTCGACGAGCACCGGCTGGTCGAGCACCAGATGCATCGCGCGGCGCAAGCGCGGATCGTCGAGCGGCTTGCGGTGCGTGTTGACCCAGGTCCCGTGGATCACGCTCTGGTAATAGGTGGCGGTCGACATGCCCGGCGTTGCTTGCGCCTTGCGGACCGTTGCCGGATCGGTCGCCCGCACGTAATCGACGCGCCCGGCCAATATCGCCGAGGCCATCTCCGGCGAGAACGGCAGGACGTGATAGAACTCGATCCCATCGAGATAGGGCAGGCCCTTGTTCCAGTAGTTCGGATTTTTCTCCATCACCCAGATTTCGTTCTCGACGCGACGGACGCTGCGGTACGGACCAGTGCCGGGATAGGTGACGACTTTGCGCAGATTGTAGTTGTTGTCCTCGAGGGTCTTCTTGCGGACGATGACGTTCCAGCCGCTGGCGATCGCCGACATCATGAAATTAGTGGGCCGCGGCTCCGACAAGTTGAATTGCACCGTGTATTTGTCGGGTGTTGTGATCTCGCTGACCGATTTGAAAAGAATGCTGCGGGGGATGCTGATGCCCGCGGGCGGGCGCGAGATGCGGTCAAACGTGGCTTTGACGTCCTCCGCGGTCAGCTCCGCGCCGTCATGGAACAGCACGCCCTTGCGCAGGAAAAATGTGTAGGTTTTTCCGTCTTCGGCGATTTCCCAGCTATGTGCGAGGTCGGGAATGATTGTCTTGCCGCTGTCGCGCGGGTCGCGCCGGATCAGATTGTCGAACATGCATCCCTGGGCGCCGAGATTAAAGAACGTGCCGGATTGATGGATGTCGAAATGCGGCGGCCGGTTCGGGATGCCCATGCGCAGCACACCGCCCGGCCTGGGATTGGGTTCTGGCGCCGAGAGTTTGAATGTCGAGCCATCGAACTTGTCGGGCACCTGCTCCGCGAGACCGAGGTTTGGAAACAGGCCATAAGCGCCAACGACTGCGGCCGCGCTGCCTTTGAAGAAGCCGCGGCGCGTGTATGATGGGCGCGCAAAACTCGGTTTCTTCATGACGTCTCCCTCCCTTTGATTCTTTTCAGGACCGAGCATCGCATGCTCTGATAGGTTTGCAGGGTTCAAATATCACGGGCAATTCTCGGGAGTCACTTCTTGAATCAAACAGAGTTGGCCGAACAGGGAGAGGCCGGGCCGCGCGCGAAACCGGCGCACGCGGTGCTCGAGATCGATGACCTTCAAACGCATTTCTTCACACCAGGCGGCGTTGTGCGCGCGGTCGACGGGGTGTCCTACACGGTGCGCAGCGGCGAGACTTTGGGCGTCGTCGGCGAGAGCGGCTGCGGCAAGAGCGTCACTGCGCTGTCCGTATTGCGCCTCGTTGCCGACCCGCCGGGACGGACCGTCGGCGGCGCGATCCGTTTCCAAGGCGCCAATCTGCTGAATCTCACCGAAGCGCAGATGGAGCAGATCCGCGGCAATGACATTTCGATGATCTTCCAGGAGCCGATGACCTCGCTCAACCCTCTGATGACGGTGGGCCGCCAGATCAGCGAAGCGATTGCATTGCATTGCGGGCTGTCGCGGCGCGACGCGCTGGACCAGGCCGTGGAGATGCTGCGCCGCGTCCATATTCCCGAGCCGGAACGTCGCGCGCATGCCTATCCGCATCAGCTTTCGGGCGGCATGCGGCAGCGTGTGATGATCGCGATGGCGGTGTCGTGCAATCCCAAGCTGCTGATTGCCGATGAGCCCACGACCGCACTCGACGTCACAATACAAGCGCAGATTCTCGATTTGATGCGCGAACTGCAGGACACGCTCGGCACTGCGATCATCCTGATCACGCACGACATGGGCGTGGTTGCGGAAAATGCCGACCGTATCGTCGTGATGTACGCCGGGAGGAAGGTCGAGGAGGCGAGCGCGCAAGAGCTTTTCGAGCGCCCGGGGCACCCCTACACGAAAGGCTTGTTGGGCTCTCTCCCCAATGTCGAGGTCGCAGCGCATATCCGCAATCGGCGGCCGCGGCTGAACGAGATCAAGGGCATGGTCCCTTCGCTCGCGGACCTGCCAGCGGGATGCAGTTTTGCTTCGCGGTGCGGCCTGGCCAGCGAGCAATGCCGCGAGGCCTATCCGCCGCTGCTCGAGTACAGACCTGGGCATTGGATTGCGTGCTGGCACGCCGAACAGCTGCTCGGAGGCGCCGGGTGAGCGCATTGCTCGAAGTCGACGGGCTGAAAAAGCATTTCCCGATCCACAAGGGCGTTTTTTCGCGGGTTTCGGGCTATGTCTATGCAGTTGATGGCGTCTCGTTTTATATCGGCCGAGGCGAGACTCTAGGGCTCGTTGGCGAGAGCGGCTGCGGCAAATCGACGGTCGGCCGGACATTGCTAAAGCTGCTCGAGCCGTCGGCGGGCAGCATCAAGGTCCACGGGAAGGAAATCACCGGCCTCGACGCCGAAGCGATGCTGCCATATCGGCGGCAGATGCAGATGATCTATCAGGATCCCTACGCCTCGCTTAATCCGCGCATGTCGGCTGGGGACATCGTCGTCGAGCCGCTGATCATTCACGGTGTGGCGGCGGCGAATGAGCGGCGGGAGCGCGTCGCGGGGCTCTTCGAGCGGGTCGGGTTGCGGCCGGAGCTGATGCAGGCCTACCCACACGAATTCTCCGGCGGCCAGCGGCAGCGCATCGGGATTGCCCGGGCGCTGGCGCTGAACCCCGAGCTGATCGTCGGCGACGAGCCGGTTTCGGCGCTCGACGTATCGATCCAGGCGCAGATCATCAACCTGCTGATGGAGCTGCAGGACGAGTATCACCTCTCTTATCTCTTCGTCGCGCACGACCTCGCCGTCGTCGAGCACATCAGCGACCGGGTGGCCGTGATGTATCTCGGCCGCATCGTCGAGATGACCGACAAGACCACGCTGTTCGACACACCGCTGCACCCCTACACCGAGGCGCTGCTCTCGGCGGTGCCAATCCCGAAAGCGAGCGCGCGGCGCCGCAAGCGGGTGATTCTGACAGGCGACGTGCCAAGCCCGATCAATCCACCGCCAGGTTGCCATTTCCACACCCGCTGCCCCTATGTGATGGCCCGCTGCCGGCACGAGGCGCCGCCGCTGCGCGAAGTCCGGCCCGGCCATTGGGCATCCTGCCACCTGCACGACGGCGGCGTCCGCTTCCCGCTGGCCCAGACCGCGGGCGCCGCTTAAATATCGCGAATGGCCCAACCCGCGATCAAACCGATGAGCTTGGACGAGTTCCTTCACTGGAACGACGGTAGCGATACGCATTACGAGCTGATCGGCGGGTTCCCTGTCGCCATGGCGCCTCCTGCAGAAGTGCATCGCGCCCTTGCGGTGCGCCTGGTAACCCGTATCGATGGCGCGCTATCCTCTCGGCGTCCGTGTAACGCACAGATCGACGCCGGCGTGATACGTCCCGATCGTGCTGATACTTATTTTGAAGCCGATATCGCCGCAACTTGTGCGCCGATCGAGGTGGGGCGGCAAGCGGTCAAGGAGCCGTTCCTGATTGTCGAAATTTTGTCGCCGAGCACCGAACGTCATGACCGCCGAGGGAAGCTTCCGGCGTATCGTCGGATCGAAACAGTTAAGGAAATTTTGCTCGTCGCCTCCGATGAGCGCTATGCTGAACTGCATCGTCGGGCGGGTCAGCGCTGGCTCACCGAAATCTTGCGCGGCGACGAGAGCGCTTACTTTGGCCTCGGCAGGGGTCGAAATCTCAATGTCGGAGCTCTACGACGGTATCGCATTTGGCGAAGGCATGGAACCCTGACGTCGGACCGTTTGCGGCGTGTCAATATGGTTTTCCAAAATAAACCGTGTTTTCGTTCACTTAATATCAATAGGTTACGCGCAATTTGGAAAACCGTCTTGGAGCGCAACAGGGGGTAGTGAGTCAATTCGGGATCGCGCTGGCAAGGGTGGCGGCGGGTCGTTTCACACCTTGGGGGCCTCGCGGCCTACTCAGAGCGCTTTCGTTCGGGCACATAGCGCCGTTGCGCGTCAAGGTCGAATTCGTTCACCATCCTCGACGGTATCGAAAATCTTTTCGCCCCCGATCCTATCTCTCCGTAGATTAGTGGCGGTGCAGGTAGATGATCCGGGTCGAAGTGATCAGGCCTTGCGTGGCGTCGCGCCAGCGGAAGAAATGTGGCGTCTGCAGATGCGCCTCGAACGCAGCGCGGTCGCGTAGACCTCGTAGAACACGACAGTGGGTGAATCGTCTGCCGACACATTTACGTCGAACTGCCGGCAGCCCGGCTCCGTTGCCACGGAATTTCGGGCGTCGTCGAGCGAATGAGTGAGGGACTCGTCCAGCCGCTCTGCCGGCACCGTTCCCTCGGCGATGATCACATAGGCGTCCATATTCGCACAACAGGCAACAGCGCTCGCGGTCCATTACGGCAATGTCGGTGCTGCTGACCGGTTCGATTTCACCGTCATCGGTCCGGCGGTCAATCTGGTGAGCCGTATCGAGAGCGCGGCCAAGACGCTCGGCCAGCCGATCGTCGTCAGCGCAGAATTGGCTGCAACACTCGACGGCGTCGTCTCGCTCGGTCGCCATCAACTGCCCGGCCTTATGGCTCCGCAGCGTTGCGCGTGAGTTGCGGTGCCGTCTGCTTGATACCACTGATGGCCGAGCGTGCAAGGAACCTCATCGGAACAGATTTTGAAAAACCGGCAATCCCATTTTGGAAGAACAGCTTGACGCCACAAAAAAATCGAAATGAAATCCAAAGCCGGAAGAGCATCGGGTCCGGTGACTCGCGCGGACTTCAAATCCGTTGGAGGGCGCCAGGCGTCCTCGGTAGGTTCGACTCCTGCCTCTTCCGCTAACGCATTGCTTTCGCCTTCGATTACCATAAAGTTAACGTTCGCGCAGGTGCGATAAGACGAATCATGGCCGATCTCACGATCTATCTTGGGAACAAAAACTACTCGTCCTGGTCGCTGCGGCCCTGGCTCGTGCTGAAGCAAATCGGGGTGGCCTTTGACGAAGTCGTAATTCCGCTCTATGAGCCGACGAGCCGCGCGACGATCATGCGATATTCACCATCGGGAACGGTGCCTGCGTTGCGGCACGGCCAGCTCGTTGTGTGGGACAGTCTGGCGATCTGCGAGTATTTGGCCGAGTCGTTCCCGACATTTCATCTCTGGCCGCGGGACCCCGACGCGCGGGCGGTCGCCCGCTCGGTCTGTGCGGAACTGCATTCGGGGTTCCAGGTGATGCGCAGTCACCTGCCGATGAACATCCGCTCGAGCTTTCCCGGTCGCGGCGTCACCCCCGAGGTTCAAGCGGAGATCAACCGCATCACCGCGATCTGGCGCGATTGCCGCAAACGCTTCGGCCAAGGAAAGGGCGATTTCCTGTTTGGGCCTTTCAGTATCGCAGACGCGACTTATGCACCGGTCGTGACCCGCTTTCGCACCTACAAGATCAAGCTCGAACGCGAGGCAGAAGCCTATTGCGAGACGATCACGACGCTTCCCGCGATGCAAGAATGGATCGCCGCCGCCCGCAACGAGCCGATGATCATCGAGAAATACGAGTTTTAGGCGCGACCGCAGCGAGGTGGGCATGCCTGGTCCGCAGACCGCGTCCTATGGTTCCTGGTCATCTCCGATTACTTCCGACATGATTGTCGCGTCATCGATCGGGCTCGGCGAAATCCGGCTCGATGGAGAGGACGTATACTGGCTGGAATCGCGCCCGCAAGAGGGCGGGCGATCGGTCATCGTCCGCCGCGCCGCCGACGGTGCTTTGGTCGACATTACCCCGCCCGCGCCTACCGCCGGCGGGGCCGGCTTCAATGTGCGTACGCGGGTCCACGAATACGGGGGCGGCGCATACATCGTCCACGATGGTATCGTGCATTTCTGCAACGACGCGGATCAGCGGCTCTATCGCCACAAGACTGGAGCGCCGCCGGTTGCAATCACGCCGGATCCCGCCGCGCCGAGGGGCTCACGTTACGCAGACGGCGTGATCGACAGGCGCCGCGGCCGCATGATCTGGGTGCGCGAGGAGCACACGACGGAGGAGCCTGAGCCGGTCAACTCCCTGGTGGAAATTTCGCTCGACGGCTCGGCGCCGCAGCGGATCCTACAATCCGGCCGGGATTTCTATGCCGCGCCGCGCCTCAGTCCCGACGGCTCGCGGCTCGCCTGGCTCGAATGGAGCCATCCGAATATGCCGTGGATCGGCTGTGAGTTGTGGGTAGCCGAGATCGTGGCCGACGGCTCGCTGGGCCGAAGACGGCTGGTCGCCGGCGGCGACGGGGAGTCGATTTTTCAACCTGAGTGGTCGCCAGGCGGTGTGCTGTATTTTGTCTCGGACCGCGCGCAGATATCGCTCAGCGGCAGGTGGTGGAACCTGTTCCGCGTCCGCGGTGAGGGGCTGGATACGACCGCCCCGCCCGAGCCGATCTATCCATTGGCCGCGGAGTTTGGCAGAGCGCAGTGGCAGTTCGCCATGTCAACCTTCGCCTTTGCCTCGGCAGAGCGGCTCGTCTGCAGCTATGTGCAAGACGGCGTGCACCGGCTCGCCGCCGTCGATTTGCATTCGCTGCAGGTACAGGCGATTGCCACGGAATACCGGGACATCTCCTCGCTTCGCGCTTGCAAAGGACGGGTCTACTTCCGTGGCGGCTCGCCAACCGCTCCGCCTGCCATCGTGGAACTGGAGCTGGCGTCGGGCCACGCGCGGGCATTGAAGCTTTCAACGACACAGCACCTTGAGGCATATCGCAGCTACCTTTCGGTGCCCGAACAGGTCACGTTCGCCACCGACAATGGTATGCAGGCGCACGGCCTCTTCTATGCTCCGAAAAACGACGATTTCGTGGCCCCGGCCGGCGAGCTGCCGCCACTGATCGTGCATTGCCATGGCGGGCCCACCGCTGCCGCGTCTCCGACCCTCAGCTGGGGAACGCAATATTGGACCAGCCGCGGTTTTGCCATCCTCGACGTAAATTACGGCGGCAGTACCGGCTATGGCCGCGAGTACCGGCTGCGACTGCAGGGCAATTGGGGTGTGGTCGACGTTGCAGACTGCGTCAACGGCGCCCGCCACCTTGCCGAAACCCACCAGGTGGACCCCGCGCGCTGGGCGATAAGCGGCGCCAGTGCGGGCGGTTACACAACGCTTGCGGTATTGACCTTCCGCAAGGAATTCAAAACCGGAGCGAGCTATTATGGCGTCAGCGATCTGGAAGCGCTGGCCAAAGACACACACAAATTCGAGTCCCGTTACCTCGATGGGCTGATCGGGCCTTATCCCGAGCGCAAGGATCTTTACATTGCCCGGTCCCCGGTTCACAGCGCGCGGCTTTTATCGGTGCCTGTCGCTTTTTTCCAAGGGGCGGAAGACAGGGTTGTCCCGCCAGAGCAGGCCCAAGCGATGGTCGAGGCGCTGCGGCAGCGGCGCGTCCCGTTTCTTTATCTGTTGTTCGATGGCGAGCAGCACGGTTTTCGCCGAGCCGACAACATCAAGCGCGCGCTCGATGGTGAGTTGTATTTCTACGCCACCTTCCTGACCGACCAGCGGCTGCAATTCCGCGTCTCGTAGCGAGCCCCTCACCGTGGAGGAGGGTGAGGGGCTGCCGCTTCTCCGAGATAAGCGGCGATGACCTCGGGGCTGGTGCGGACCTCGCCCGGTGGCCCATCGGCGATTTTGCGCCCATAATCGAGCACGACCACCCGGTCAGAGATGTCCATCACGACGCCCATATCGTGTTCGATCAGCGCGATCGTCGTGCCAAATTCGTCGTTGATGTCGAGAATAAAGCGGCACATGTCCTCTTTCTCTTCGACATTCATTCCCGCCATCGGCTCGTCGAGCAGGAGGAGCTCCGGCTCCATGGCGAGCGCTCGGGCGAGCTCCACCCGCTTTTGCAGCCCGTACGGCAGCCGCCCGACAGGCGTTTTGCGGATCGCCTCGATTTCGAGAAAATCGATGATCCGCTCGACATGCGCGCGATGCGCCAACTCCTCCCGTTCGGCCGGGCCGACATAGACCGCCTGCCACAGGAAATTGCGGCGCATCTGCAACAGGCGGCCGGTCATGATGTTGTCCAGCGTCGTCATTCCCTTGAACAGCGCGACGTTCTGGAAGGTGCGGGCGATCCCCTGCGCGGCGGCCTCGTAGGGGCGCATCCGCCGGCGGGTCACACCCTTCCAAGTAATCGCGCCGGCCTGCGGGTGGTAGAACCCGTTGATGACATTCAGCATCGAGGTCTTGCCGGCCCCGTTCGGCCCGATGATTGCCAGGATTTCCGACCGCCGTATCGCGACACTGACTTCGTTGAGCGCGACGATCCCGCCGAAAGCCAGACTGATCCGCTCGGCAGTGAGGACCGGCCCGCCGATCCGCCTCATTTTAGTGCTCGGACTCAGACAAACGGCTCACCCGATCGTTAGTGGCCGGGCTTGGCCCGGCCATCCACGGGCTTGGCGGCCCCTAGCTCTGCCGGTTTCCGTGGATGCCCGGCACAACGCCGGGCACAAACGACTAGCGGCAGCCTCACTCATTTCAATACATCTGAGCATTAGCTGGTTTCTTCCAGTAACAGCGGCGCGCTTATTGGCGATGTCGTTGCGACATTGCGGATCGCAAGCTCGGCGCGCAGGCGGCCGGTGCGCCCGTCCTCAAACGTGATCTCCGATTCGATGAGCCCCGTCGGCCGGCCGGCATAGAGCGCGTCCGCCAGCGGCTGATAGCGCGCCGCGATGATGCGGCGGCGCACTTTCCGGGTACGGGTGAGCTCACCGTCATCGGCGTCGAGCTCCTTATGGAGGATTAGGAAGCGGCGGATCTGCGAAGGAGCAAGAGTCGGCTCGCCGGCAAGATCGCGATTTACCTGCTCGATGCAGTCGGCAACAAGGTCATAGACTGCGGGCTGGGCGGCGAGTTCTTGATAGGAGGCATAAGCGAGGTTGCGCCGCTCCGCCCAATCGCCGACCGCTTCGAGGTCGATATTGATGAGGGCGGCAGCAAATGGCCGACCATCGCCGAATACTACAGCTTCCTTGATGTAGGGAAAGAATTTGAGTTTGTTCTCGATGAATTTCGGCGCGAACAGTCCCCCGCCATCGAGCCGCCCCACATCCCGCGCCCGGTCGAGGATCTTCAGCTGCCCGTCCGCATCGAAGAAACCGGAATCGCCGGTATGGACCCAGCCATCGGGCCGCTTCGTCTCCGCCGTGGCTTGGGAGTTTCTGTAATAGCACTGGAAGACTCCGGGGCTGCGGAACAAGACCTCGCCATCCTGGGCGATGCGGATCTCGACGTCTTTGATCGGTGCGCCGACGGTGTCCGCCTTTACCTCTCCGTTCTTCTGGACGCACAGAAACACCGAGCTCTCAGTCATCCCGTAGAGCTGTTTCAAATTGATGCCGAGCGAGCGGTAAAAATTGAACAGATCAGGCCCGATCGCCTCGCCCGCAGTATAGGCGACGCGAATGCGGCTGAGGCCGAGCGTATTCTTGAGCGGGCCATAAACCAAGATGTCGCCGAACCAATACAGCGTCCGGTCGAGAAGCGGCACGCGCCGGCGGTCGAGCGAGCCCACTCGTTTTGCGATCTGCAAGAAATAGTGGAAGAGCCTGCGCTTTACCCAGCTGGCGTCCTCTATCCGGATCATAGTCTGGGTCAGAATATTCTCGAAGATGCGCGGCGGGGCGAAGAAATAGGTCGGCCCGAGCTCGCGGAGATCGGCCATGACGGTCGCCGGCGACTCCGGGCAGGAAGCGCAGAACCCGGCGCAATAGGCTTGCGCATAGGAGAAGATGTGCTCGCCGATCCAGGCCATCGGCAGATAAGAAAGCACCTCTTCGCGGTCGGTGAGGCCTTCGAAGGCAATCGCATTCTTGGCGCTAGTGATGATGTTGTCGAAACTCAGGACGACGCCCTTGGGGCGCCCGGTCGTGCCCGAGGTGTAGAGGATGATCGCGGTGTCACTGCCACGGCCTTTGGCGATTTCGTCACGGAAGAAAGCGGGTTCACGGTCGGCCAATTCGCGGCCGCTCGCCTGAACAGTCTCATAATCGTGCAGAAACGGCTGTTCGTAATGCCGCATGCCTCGCGGATCGGAGAAGATTACGGTTTCGAGGTGCGGACAGCGCTCCTTGATCGCGATGAGTTTGTCGACCTGCTCCTGATCCTCGGCAACAACAAAACGCACTTCGGCGTGGTCGAGGACGAACGCCAACTCGTCGGCGATCGCGTCCTGGTACACCGGGACCGGCACGCCGCCCAGGGCTTGCGCCGCGGCGATTGCCCAATAAAGCCGCGGCCGGTTGTCGCCGATGATCGCGAGCTTGTCGCCGCGCCGGAAGCCCACGACCGCAAGACCGCTGGCAAGCGCTTCGACTGCGGCGGCGACTTGCGCCCAACTCCAGCTCTGCCAGATGCCGTAATCCTTCTCGCGATTCGCCGGCCGCTGCGGCCGCCGGCGTGCGTGCTCCAGCAGCAGTTTCGGAAAGGTATCCGCCGCATCGCGCCTCTCGGACACCAAGCATTCATCCACCGTCAGGGAGACGCTGCGTCTCATCGATACTCCCGCCGCGCCCTCTGCGTGTGTGTTCTCTGTGGGCGCTCGGCATTGTAGGTAATCGGATCGCCTCCGGCCGGTCAAGCCGCTGCGGGCCACTGTTCGCCGCCAAGCTTCGGCGATTTAATCAGTCCTTATTCTTTTTTAACTAATCCAGGAAACGATAAGAGCGCGTTCGCCACAGCAGCCCGCGACCGGTCGCCGATGCCGTTTCAGCTCGAACTTGCCCCGCTTGCCGGGTTCGTCACATTGATGGCGATTGCCGCGTTCGAGGACCTTCGCCGGCTGGTCATCCCGAATGGGGTGGTCGTGGGATTATGCGTTCTCTGGCCCTTTTATCTCGCAACCTCGCCGAGCTGCACTCTGGCGGATGCAATGGCCGCCCTCGGCTGCGGGTTGGCCGTCTTTTCCGTGGGCGCCCTGCTGTTTTCACGCGGACTGATCGGCGGGGGTGACGTAAAGCTGGCGGCCGCCGCTACTCTCTGGGCCGGCCCCGCGAAGATCTTGCCGCTGCTTGCTCTGACGGGTCTCCTTGGCGGGCTGCTCGGTTTGTTCGCACTGTTGCCGGTCGGCCTCGATTTCGTGGGCTTGTGTCGACGGACCTCGAGTGGCCCGGGCGAAGTTGCGCGGATCGGCGCGAGGTCGGCTGTGGTCCCCTATGGTGTCGCGATCGCCGCCGCGGCCCTGATTGTTATCGTTTTGCAAAGCTTCCACTAGGCCCGGACATGCGCGCACGCACTCTGCTCCTTTTTCTGTTGGCCCTCGTCCTCGCCGGAGGCACCGGGATGCTGGTCCGGGCATGGCTGGCGCAGCAGCGCGCGACCGAGGCAACCGCCGCAGCGACACCGCCACCCTCGCCTCAAAAATTGGTGATCGTCGCCCACGGGGAGATCGCTCGCGGGCAGATCCTCAAGCCGGACGACCTCTCTTGGCAAGCATGGCCTGAAGGCCGCATAAACCCGGCCTACATCCAGTCTGGAACCAAGCCCCTCGAAAGCTTCGCGGGCTGGGTTGCGCGCTCGCCGATCGGCGACGGGGATCCGGTTACGGAGAGCAAAATCATCGCGCCCGGCGGTCGCGGCTTCCTCGCCGCCGCGCTGCAGCCCGGGATGCAGGCCGTTTCCGTGCCTGTGACCCCCGCCTCTGATGTTTCAGGGTTCATCTTGCCGGGCGACCACGTCGACGTCGTCATCGCCCACACGCTCCCGGCAGCCGCCGACAATCCCGGCATGCAGCGCCGCGCTGCCGAGACGGTATTGCACGATGTTCGCGTGCTGGGCGTCGACCAGAAGCTCGACAGCAAAAGCGGCGAAGCCATCGTAGCCCACACCGCAACGCTCGAGGTGACGCCGAAGCAAGCCGAAATCATAGCGGTAGCCGGCGAACTGGGAAAATTGTCGCTCAGTCTCCGCAGCCTTGGCAACTCTGCCGCCGAGGAAACGGCACATGATTCGTCGGGCGATGCCAGTTCGGGCACGTACACGCTCGACAGCGAGGTCAGCAAGCTTCTCACGCAAAAGGACAATGCCATTACGGTATTGCGCGGAAATGGTAAATCCGGCTAGCGTTAACCAAGTTTCAACCCGTTTTTCGGGGGTTTAGATGCGGATCTTCGCGCTCGCCGGTTCGGCCGCGTCGGTTTTTCTTGTTATCTTTGGCGCCAACTCCGGTGCGCTCGCCCAAGCGCCGCCCGCACCTGACGCGCGTGGCGCCGTTGCCGCCGCACCCCAGAACACGCCGCGGCCATTGCGCGGCGGCGGGGCCAGTCAAATCGGCGCGAATGGCGCGGCGATCGTGCTCGAAGTCAATAAGGGCACGTTGATCCGGCTGAGCGCAGCCGCAGCCACGGTTTTCATCGCCAATCCCGACATCGCTGACGTGCAGGTCAAGTCGCCGTCGCTGATCTATGTCAGCGCGAAGTCGCCGGGCGAGACCGTGATCTACGCGGTCGATGCCAGTGACGCCGTTCTTCTGAACTCTCCTGTGCGGGTCGAGCACGACCTCTCGCGGCTGCGCTCCTCACTGCGGGTATTGGCGCCGGGAGAGCGGATCTCTGCCGACTCGGTCGACGGCAATCTGGTGCTGAACGGCATCGTGTCGGACGCGGGCAAGGCGGATAAAGTTCGCGCACTTGCCGGTGCAATTGCCGGCGAGGTCAAGAACTCGCAGGTCATCAATCGGATGACCGTCGCCACCCCGAACCAGGTCAATCTGCACGTCCGCATCGCCGAAGTGGGCCTCACAGCCTTAAGCGCGATCGGCGTGAACTGGCACAAGCTCGGCTCGAATGTGATTATCAATACAAACAACCCCACCGCTATTATGGGTGCTTTCGGCGCAAACGAGATCATTATCGGGCGTATTGCTTCGCAAGCCATCAGTGCCACGGTCGACGCCCTAGCGCAGGAGGGGTTGGTCACGGAGTTGGCGGAGCCGGACCTGGTGGCGCTGAACGGGCAGACCGCGAGCTTCCTCGCCGGCGGCGAATTTCCGGTGCCGATCTCTGGCGCCAGCGCCTCTACCAATGGCGTCCCGACGATCACGGTCGAATTCAAGAGCTTTGGAGTCAGCCTCGCATTCACCCCGACTATCATCGACGCGCATCATCTCGATCTGCGCGTCCGACCCGAGGTCAGCGCTCTGACCTCGGTCGGTGCGGTCTCGGTACCCATCACCGCGAATTCTAGCGTAACAATCCCCGCCTTGACCGTTCGCCGCGCTGAAACTTCGGTCGAGCTCGGCAGCGGCGAAAGCTTCGCGTTGGCTGGCCTCCTGCAGCACACCTCCGAGCAGGACATCTCCAAGGTTCCGCTGCTCGGCGACATTCCAATCCTCGGAGCGCTTTTTCGCTCGAACCGCTTTCAGCGCAACGAGACCGAGCTTGTGATCATCGTCACCCCGTATCTCGTCAATCCGGTGGCGACCCGTGTTGCCGCACCGACCGATGGCCTGATCCATCCAAGCGATCCCCAGCAGGTATTGTTCAGCGATACTTATCGCCAAGGACTGCCGCCGCCCGGGCGCGGCCCGCTCAACGCCGGCGGCGGGGGCCTGATCGGTCCAGGCGGTTTCCGGCTCGATTGATGGAGAGCAGCATGATTAGAACCAGCCGCCACTCAATCGCCGTCCCGTTGATCTTTGCGCTCGCCGCCTGCGCCACCGACTACAGCAAGAGCGAAGCGCCCAACATGGTGCGGGTTGACGGCGCCGAGACCCGGGTCGATTTGTCTTTCGTTCCCGGCTCGGCTCGCCTGATACGGCCCGATGCTATCCAGCAACTGGTAGCAGCCGGGCGGATCCGGCCCGCCGACCGCGTGACGATCTCCGCCGCCGGCCCTCCGCGCCTGGCAGACCAGCGTGCTGCGGCGATCTCGCGGGAGCTGCTCGCCTACGGGATCGTTGCGGACAACTTGCCGCTCGAAAGCGTCCTGGCCAATCACGCGGTTATCGGAATCGGCCGTTACACGGTGACCCTGCCCCCTTGCCCGAATTGGAGCAGTCCACCTACCGCCGAGTACACCAACGCGCACAACAGCAATTGGGGCTGCGCCGCGGCTACCAATCTCGGGCTGATGGTGGCGAGCCCGGCTGATCTCGTCGGCGGCCGCACGCTCGCGCCAGCCGACGGACAGCCCGCCGTCAACGCCGTCCAGCGCTATATGACCGACCGCGTGAAACAGCCGCCGGCGCCCACCGCTTCGCCGTTTGGAGCGTCAGGTGGCGGCGGCGGTGGTGATACGGGTCCTGCCCCGGGTGGCGGCGCAGGACCCGGAGGCGGGGCTCCGCAATGAGCGCTTCGGGTTCCAGCGCCTCTCTCAAACCCGAACGGGTGGGTATCCTCGCTGTTATGCAGGAGCCGGCGACCATCGACCGCGTGCAGGGCGTGGTCCGCGAGCTACAGCTGGACGACGAGTTGATGATCGCCGACACGCTCGATGCGGCGCTGCAACGGATACGCTCGGGTTCACTGCCGCGCATCCTGCTCATTGATCTCAGCGAGTCGACTGCGCCGATCGCCGAAGTCAGCGCGGCGCGCGCAGTCGCCGGTCCCGATCTCAAGCTCGTCGTGCTAGGCTCCGTCAATGATGTCGCGCTCTTTCGCGACTTGCTCTCGGCCGGCGCCAGCGATTATCTCATACAATCCTCGCCGCGCGACACGTTGGCCGCCGTGCTGGACAAACGATCCGCAGGTGCGGGAGCGACGCCCGACGGGTTGGGGCAGGTCATCGTCTTTATCGGCAGCCGCGGCGGCGTCGGCGCGACGACGTCCGCCGTCGCTTGCGCTTGGCTGCTGGCCGCGGAACGCCTGGAGCGGATCGCGTTACTCGATCTCGATCTGCACTTTGGCACCGTTGCTTTGAAGCTCGATCTCGATCCGGGAGGCGGCTTGTGCGAAGCACTGGAGCAGCCGTCACGGATCGACAGTCTCTTTATCGAGCGCGCAATGATCAAAGTGACCGACAATCTGCGCGTCCTCGCTGCCGAACATTCAGCGACACAACACCTCGCCGTCGATGCCGGCGCGGTCGATATCATGCTGCACGAGCTGCGCCGCAAGTTCCCCCGGGTGGCAGTCGATCTGCCGCGCAGTGCCAGCCCAGCGCAGCGCGTCGTGTTCGCCGCAGCGAGCCACGTCGTCGTGTTTTGCGAGCGCACGCTCGCGGGTTTGCGGGATACGATCCGTCTACAGAGCGTGGTCCGCGAGCAGGCGCCCCAGGCGCGTCTTTGGCTTGTCGAGGCAGGCGCCACCGGCGAGCGCGCGTTGATAGGCAAAAGCGAGTTCGAGAAAGGGATTGGAAGGCCGCTGGACGCGCGGCTTTCTTTTGACCCCAAAGCGGCCGGCGCCGCGGCCAATTCCGGCCAGGCGCTGCCCGTGGCGGCGCCGCGCAGCCCGCTTGTGCGTGAGCTTCGCCAGCTTACTGCGTTGCTTGCCGGCCCCGCTGGGGCAACTTCGAAACGGCGCGTATTTTCACTTCGATCGCTATGGTAGCGTTTTTTAAACGTCCTTCGACTGAGGAAACTCTCGACGCGCGTATTGCCGGGCTGTCGCGGCGCGTGCGGCTGCCCGCCTCGGCCAATGGAGCGGTAACCCCCGCCGTCGCGCCGCCGCAAGACATCGCTCTGGGACCGGTGCGCCCCCACCCTGACCCTCCCCCGCTTGCGGGGGAGGGAATGGAAGGGGGCGTTGAACTGATCGGGGAAATCGCACAAATCCCGTCGTCTGCGGCCGCCCTCGAAGCGGCGTCCTACCTTTCGGACGAGGATCGGTTTCTCCTGGCCGAGGAGGAGCTTCTCGCGCGCTTGACCGCCGAGCTCAGCCGCGAGCGCCTCAGCATTCTCAGCCGGGGCGAACTGGCCAAAGTCGTCGATGCGGCGGTACAGGCCTATTACGCACGCAATCGCGCCGAACTGGATCCGATCACACGGCGCAACCTGATCACTGCGCTGATCAAAGGCCTACTCGAGTTTAAGGAGCAACCCGCCGATGACGGCGGGGGAGTTCGGCGCGCCTTCAATCGATCGGCGATCGCGGCGGCAAAGGCGCAAATCCAGCCGCTGGTGCTGGAGCATATGGACGTCACTGCGGCCGCCGAAATGCCGCGCGCGGTCTTTGAGGCGCAACTCAGCGGCTGGGTCAAGGATCTGCTCGTCGAAAACAAGATCCAATTAAATTTTGTCGAGCAGCGAGAGCTCGTCGACGCGCTGCTCGCCGATATGCTCGGGCTCGGACCGCTCGAGCCTTTGCTCGAAGACGAGACCGTGACCGACATCATGGTCAATGGGGCGCAGCAGGTATATGTCGAGCGGCGCGGCAAGCTCGAGCTGACAAACATCAAGTTTCGCGACGACGACCACGTCATGAACGTGGCGACAAAGATTGTGACAAAGGTCGGCCGCCGCATCGATGAATCGACGCCGCTTGTCGACGCCCGACTTCAGGACGGCAGCCGCGTCAACATTATCGTACCGCCGCTCGCGATCGACGGGCCGTCGATCTCGATCCGCAAATTTTCGAAGAAGACGATCACGCTCGATACGATGGCGCAGCAGGCCAATATTTCGGCTGACATGGCGACTTTGCTGAAGGTCGCTGCACGCTGCCGCCTTAATATCCTGATCTCGGGCGGCACCGGCTCCGGCAAGACGACGTTGCTCAATGCCCTATCGCGAATGATCGATCCGGCCGAGCGAACCGTCACGATCGAGGACGCTGCCGAACTGCAATTGCAGCAGCCGCATGTGGTGCGCCTGGAGACCCGGCCGCCCAACCTCGAAGGCACCGGCGAGATTACAATGCGCGACTTGCTGCGCAATGCGCTGCGCATGCGTCCCGACCGTATCATTCTCGGTGAGATCCGGGGCGCCGAGGCGCTCGACGTGTTGCAGGCGATGAACACGGGCCACGACGGGTCGATGAGCACGATCCACGCGAACGCGCCGCGCGAGGCGCTGACCCGGCTCGAAAACATGGTCGGGATGACCGGCATCAACCTGCCGTCGCGCGCGGTGCGGACGCAGATCGCGGCCGCGGTGCACCTGATCGCACAAGTCAACCGCATGCGCGACGGCATCCGTCGCGTCACTCATATAATTGAGGTCGTCGGCATGGAAGGTGATGTGATCACAACGCAGGAGCTGTTCACCTTCCAGTTTCAGGGTGAAACGAGCGAGGGCAAGTTGCGAGGAACATTCAAATCGAGCGGCATTCGCCCGAATTTCCTGCCCCGAGCCGAATATTACGGGCTCGATCGCGCTCTCCTCGAAATAATTTGAGAATGTCGTCGGTGCGAGAATCGATTTCGACAAAAAATGGCACGCTGTCATTGCGAGGAACGCGTTGCGCGACGAAGCGATCTCGACCGATCGAGTGTGCAGCGGCCCGAGATTGCTTCGCTCCGCTCGCAATGACGATTTGCGTCCGGCCAGGATAGAGACCGAACTGCGATGGGTGTATCCGTTGATCAGGAAACCGCGATTGCGATCGCTTGCGCGGTCAGCATCCTATTGCTGTTGTGGCTCGCAGCGTTAGCATTCGGCGAAGCCTTTGGCAACCGCCGCTTCAAACGGCGGCTCACGGCGTTGCGCGACCGCGCACAAGGCAATCCGTTGACCGAGGCGGCAACCCTTCGATCACTTTCCAAACAACAGAGCAGTACTTCGAAAATCGATCGCATCGCGCGGCAATGGGTGCCGCGGCGCGACATACTGGCGGCGCGCCTCGCCGGCACCGGGCGCGAAATCAGCGTCGGCCAATACGCCATGGCCAGCGTCGGTCTGGCAGTGGCTTCCGCGCTCGGTTGTGCGTACTTCCTTCGCATCGGTCTGCTCGCCTGCCTGTTGCTCGGAACGCTGATCGGGACAGCGCTTCCCCATATGATTCTGAGCCGCATGGTCAGGCGGCGCATCGCCGCCTTCGTCGGGCTGTTCCCGGAGGCCATCGATCTGATGGTACGGGCGCTGCGCTCGGGCCTGCCGATCAGCGAAGCGATTATCAGTGCGGGCCATGAGATCGGCGAGCCGGTAGGCAGCGAATTGCGCCGCGTCGAAGCCGGAATGCGGCTTGGCCGCGACCTTGAAAGCTTGCTCTGGGACATCGCAGCACGCATCACTGTACCGGAATTCCGATTTTTCATTATTGCTCTCGGCGTGCAACGCGAGACCGGCGGCAATCTCGCTGAAACGCTCGCCAATCTCGGCGATGTGCTGCGCCGCCGCCGACAAATGCGCGCCAAAGTCCGCGCCATGTCGAGCGAGACGCGCGCTACCACGATGATCCTCGGCGGATTGCCGCTTGTGGTCGGCCTTTTGATTTCCTTGACATCGCCAGACTATCTGCAGCCGCTGTTCGCCGATGTTCGCGGTCTCATTCTCGACGGGATCGCGCTCGGGATGTTCACCACGGGCATTACGGTCATGATCAAGATGGCGCGTTTTGAGATCTAAGCAGCATGCCGCTCCGCGAATTTCAAATCATGAAATGGTTGCCCTCGGGCATGGCGCTCGACGATGTGATCGTGATGCTCGCCGCGCTCGCAGTGCTGACCGCTTTTTTTGCGATGTGGCAGATGCTTCGGCCGAAGAATGCGTTCGAGCGGCGTCTCGAGCAAATCACCGCGGGCAAGGAGAGGCTGCGCCAAGACCTTCTCGCGACACGGCGCGGGAGGTCGCGTCTAACCCCGGTTGGAATGATGCGTCAGGCGGTGACCCGGCTCAATCTACTGCGCTCCAAGCATGCCGCCGAAGCACGTGGGGCGCTGGCCCGAGCCGGGTTTCGATCACAAGATGCGATGGTGGGCTATCTCTTCGCACAGGTCAGTCTGCCGTTTCTGTTCGGCATTGCAGTGCTCGCGAACACCGAATTGCTGCATCTGATCCCGCTTCCGCCGCAATTTGGGTTCCTGCCTGCCATTAGCGGGGTTTTGCTCGGCTTTTATGCGCCAAAGATTTATTTGCGGAATGCCGCCGGCAAGCGTACCAAGCAGATTCAGAAGGCCCTGCCCGACGCTCTCGACCTGATGGTCATCTGCGCGGAGGCCGGCTTGAGCCTCGATGCGACGCTTGCGCGGGTGGCGCGTGAGCTCGGCAACACTTGGCCTGAGCTCGCCGAGGAGATCGGCATTACGGCGGCCGAGTTGACCTTCCTCCCCGAGCGCCGCATGGCGTTCGACAACCTCCTGGTGCGGACCGACTCGGACGGCATCCGAGGTGTGGTCAACACATTGCAGCAGACTGCAAAATTCGGCACGCCACTGGCACAATCATTGCGCGTGCTGGCTGCCGAAATGCGTGAGGCGCGGATGACCCGTGCGGAAGAAAAGGCCGCGCGCCTGCCGGCCATGCTGACCGTGCCGATGATCCTCTTCATCCTGCCGACCTTGTTCATCGTGCTGCTCGGCCCGGCGATGATCAACGTCATGGATACGATGATGAAGCGCTGATCGCGGTTGGCGTGCCGGGGGCGAGGATGGTCTGCCCCGGCCGGGCCGAGAGAATTGCCTGGCTTCGCGCTTCCGGCGATAGTTCGCGCAACGTCTGATAATAAGCCAGGTTGTGCTCTACAGAAACATCGTCAAGATCGATGCGGCAGAGCCGGGCCGCCTCCGGTACATTGCCTTTCAGCCCGTAGATGAGAGCCAGCGTCTGTCGCTCATACGGCGATGCGGTAGGCGCCATCGCCACGGGCTGCAGCACGGCAATCGCATTGGAATAATCACCGCTCACGACGAGTGATAAAGCGAGATTGGTGGTCAAACCCCGGTCGCCTGGGGCGCGTGCGAGCCCGTCCCTATAATAGGCCTGCGCTTCCGAGTGCTGTCCCTCCAAGTCTCTGAGAACGCCGAGGAGAAGCAGCAATTTGGGGTCCTCCGGACTGGCCTCCAAAGCTTTGGAAAGCGGCGTCAGCGCAAGCTGAGGTTTGCCGGTCCTCAGGAACGCCTTGGCCAGTCCGACCTGCGCGCCTTGCGTATCACCGGGCCTGACGAGCGCCTGATTGTAGCTGACAATGGCCTCATTAACCGAACCCATCTGCAGCAATGCATCTCCAGCCGCGATGAGCGGGGCCGGTTCCTGCGGCGCGAGCTCGGCGGCGCGCCGGTAAACCCCGACCGCATTGGGGAGATCGCCGCCGGCTTGCGCCGCCGCGCCGATGCGCATCAGCATTGGATAGGTCGGCACCGGGCCGCCGCCATCGCGGCCATTGACGTTCCCGGGATCGAGATTGATGGGGGCGCCGGCGCAGCTCGCCAACACGAGCACGCTCAGCGTTGAGAAGAACAACCCCAGCGCAGAACGTCCCCTCATTCTGCGCAATTCCTGCTCCCGGTTCGGCACATCAAAACACGCCGCTGCAATCTATCAGGGGAATGCAATTATGCGCGATGCGTCAAAATCACGTCCGATATTTCTCGCCTTCCGAGAAATAAAGCGTCCATCGTAATCGCCCACCGCTTACGGCAAGGCGAATCGCATTAACCACAGCTTATGCTGCGACCTGCGCCTTGGCTACCACCGCGTCTTCCACGGCAGCCAGCGCCGCTTCGGCACGAACGGCGTCGGGGCCGCCCGCCTGCGCCATGTCGGGTCGTCCGCCGCCGCCCTTGCCACCTAGTGCGGCGGCGCCGAGGCGGGCGAGCTCCACCGCGTCGAAGCGGCTGGTGAGATCGGGGGTGACGCCGACGACGATCGCCGCCTTTCCCTCGGCGCGCGAGACGACGGCGACAACACCGGAACCGACGCGGCGCTTCAGATCATCCGCCAAGGATTTGAGTTCGCGGCCGGGAACGCCATCGACGAGGCGGCCGTCGAAGACGACATCACCGATCCGCTTCGCGGCCGATTTGGCGGCAGGGCCGGCGCCGGCAAGAGCGCGGCGCGCCTCGGAGAGCTCGCGCTCCAATCGCCTGCGCTCCTCGACGAGGCTGGTGATCCGCGCCGGCAGCTCAGAGGGCTCCGCCCGCAAAACCGCCGCGGCTTCGCGCAAAATATTCTCTTCTTTGGTGACATGGGCCTCGGCCGCAGCACCGGTCAGCGCCTCGATACGGCGTACACCCGACGCGATCGCCTCTTGACCGGTGATCTTGAAAATCCCGATATCGCCGGTGCGGCGGACATGCGTGCCGCCGCACAGCTCGACCGAGAACGGCCGGTTCTCTTCGGGCTCCCCGCCCATCGCGACAACCCGCACCTCCTCGCCGTATTTCTCGCCGAACAGCGCCAGCGCCCCCTCGGCGACGGCGCGCTCCGGGCTCAACAGACGCGTTCGCACGGCGTTGTTGGCGCGGATCTGCTCGTTGACTTCCGCCTCGATCGCCTGAATGTCCTCCTGCGTCAGCGGCCGCGGATGGCTGAAATCAAAGCGCAGGCGATCGGGCGCGACGAGCGAGCCTTTTTGCGTGACGTGCTCACCAAGGCGACGCCGCAACGCCTGGTGCAGGAGATGCGTAACCGAGTGATTGCTGCGCAGCAGCCGGCGGCGCTCCCCGTCGACCCTGAGCTCGACGGCGTCGCCCACCTTCAACGTGCCACGGGTGACGGCTCCGAGATGGACGTGCAGATCCCCGGCCTTCTTGAGCGTGTCGCGCACCGCGAGCTCGAGGCCGGACGCCGAGAAGATGACGCCGGTGTCTCCCACTTGGCCGCCCGCTTCCGCATAAAACGGCGTCTGGTTGACAACCACGCTGATCTCGTCCCCGGCCGCCGCTTCGCTCGCGCGCTCGCCCTTGCGGATGATGGCCTGCACCACACCTTCAGCGCTTTCGGTCTCGTAGCCGAGGAATTCGGTGGCGCCCACCTCGTCGCGCAATCCGAACCACTCCGCCTCCGTCGCAGCCTCGCCCGAGCCGATCCAGCTCTTGCGGGCCTCTTCGCGCTGCCTTTCCATCGCGGCGTCGAAGCCTTCGATGGCGACCTTGCGGCCCTGGCCGCGCAGGACGTCCTCAGTGAGGTCGAGCGGGAACCCGTAGGTGTCGTAGAGCCGGAATGCGACCTCGCCGGGCAACGCCTCACCCGGACCGAGCCGCGCCGTCTCGTCCTCGAGCAGCCGGAGCCCGCGGTCGAGCATCTGCTTGAAGCTGGTTTCCTCGAACCGCAGGGTTTCCGAGATCAGAGCCTGCGCGCGCAGCAATTCAGGGTAGGCGGGCCCCATCTGCTGCACCAGCGCCGGAACCAGACGCCAGATCAGCGGATCCTTACAGCCCAGCATATGCGCGTGCCGCATAGCCCGGCGCATGATCCGGCGCAGCACATAGCCGCGCCCCTCCTTGCTCGGCAGCACGCCGTCGGCAATCAGAAAGGCCGAAGCCCGCAGATGATCGGCGATGACGCGGTGCGAAACCGCATGTGCGCCGTCCGGTGGTACCCCGGAGGCTTCGGCCGAAGCCAAAATCAGCTTGCGGAACAGGTCGATGTCGTAGTTGTCGTGCTTGCCTTGCAGGACCGCGGCGATGCGCTCAAGCCCCATGCCGGTGTCGACCGAGGCGCGCGGCAGCGGGACGCGCTCGCCCGAAGGCAGCTGCTCGAACTGCATGAAGACAAGGTTCCAGATTTCGACGAAGCGATCGCCTTCCGCATCATCGCTGCCCGGCGGTCCGCCGGGAATGCTCTCGCCGTGGTCGTAAAACATTTCCGAGCAGGGCCCGCACGGCCCGACATCGCCCATCGCCCAGAAATTGTCGGAAGTCGGGATGCGGATGATCTTCGACTGCGGCAAGCCGGCAATCTTCGCCCACCACCCGGCGGCCTCATCGTCTTCGGCATAGACCGTCACCAACAGCCTGCCGCGGGGAACGCCGAAATCGCGCGTCACCAAGTTCCAGGCGAGCTCGATTGCGCGCTCTTTGAAATAGTCGCCAAACGAGAAATTCCCCAACATCTCGAAAAAGGTGTGATGCCGGGCGGTGTAGCCGACATTTTCGAGATCGTTGTGCTTGCCTCCCGCGCGCACGCATTTCTGCGCGGTGGTGGCCCGCTGGTAAGGCCGCTTCTCCACGCCAGTAAAGACATTTTTGAACTGCACCATCCCGGCATTGGTGAACAGCAATGTCGGATCGTTGCGCGGCACGAGGGGGCTCGACGGCACGATCTCGTGTCCGTTACGCGCGAAATAGTCGAGAAATGCGGCGCGGATGTCGTTGGTCGTCTGCATAAACAGATTCTGGCCCTCGCTGGCCGCGGTACAAGAGGCAGCGCCGTCTTATCGCAAGCCCTAGGTGCTAACGCAATCGCGCCGCGATGGCCGGAAGGCCGGCGATGTCGATGCTGTGCTTGGCGGCTTCGGCGATGAGAGAAAGCGGGTCGGCGCCCTCGCGCATGCGCGCCAACGCCCAAAGTAGCGCCGAGCGTGTGCCGCTCCGGCAATGCGCGACAATAGGCCTTGGTGCATCCCGCAACACCGCCGCAAAGGCCGCGACATCGGCGCGCGACAAACTCACCGCAGTAATCGGGATGTGGTGATAGATAATGCCGTGTGCCTCGGCAATGCGCCGGGCCTCCGCCGCCGGAAGTTGCCCGGTGTCCTCTCCGTCGGGCCGATTGTTGATGATTGTCCGCACATCGGCTCCGCCGAGCGCATCGATATCGGCCTGATCGAGACGGCCGGCGACGCTCAGTTCCGGTCCGAGCCGAAAGAGCTGAGGCGCCATGCTGATCCTCCGCGGTGGACGGCGCGCACACTCGCAGCCGCGGAGGCCGGCGTCAGCTAAAAAATCACGCGGCGAATTGCGGCCGGCGCTGCACCAAGTCGCTGGCGCGGATCCAGAAGCGCTCGAGACGCCGCAGTGTGGCGGAGGCATCTTGGAGATCCTCTGCGCTCAGACCGCCTTGCGGCAGCATCTCGGCGTGGCGCTGATGCATCTCGCCTAGCTTGCTGCGCAACCTGACGCCCTTGTCAGTCAGCCTGACATGAATGGAGCGCCGGTCGTGCGACGAACGCTGCTGCGTCAGATAGCCGTTCTCCACCATTTTCTTAACATTATAAGAGACGTTCGAGCCGAGATAGCAGCCGCGCAGAGTGAGCTCCCCGACCGTCATCTCGGCATCACCGATATTGAACAGCATCATGCCCTGGACATTGTTGATGTCGTGGATGCCGAGCCCTTCGAGCTCGAGCTTTACGACTTCCAGAAAATGCCGGTGAAGGCGCTCGACGAGCGATATCACATCAAGATACTCGTTGTTCATGCGAGCCTCGGTTTGCCGCAACCGGGCGCATCTTAGAGTTAGTTTCGTAAATTTATCGTTTCACGATCGAGGTTGGGTTCGCCTGAGCAAGCGGTAGATCGCCGAAAAGTCGAGCGCCCCGGTGCCCTCATCGACGAATAACTGGTAAAGATTGGCGGCTGCCGCGCCGAGCGGCGTGGGTGCCGAGGTGACGCCGGCCGCCTGTTGCGCGAGCCGCAGATCTTTCAGCATCATCGCCGCCGTAAAGCCCGGCGCATATTGGCGATTTGCTGGCGAGGCGGGAACGGGCCCCGGCACCGGACAGTAGCTCGTCAGTGCCCAGCATTGCCCGGATGATTTCGCTGCAATGTCGAACAGCGCCTGCGCTGACAATCCTAACCGCTCGGCGAGCGAGAACGCCTCGCACACCGCGATCATCGAGACGCCGAGGATCATGTTGTTGCAGATCTTCGCAGCCTGACCATTGCCCGCCGGGCCGGCATGAACGATCGTGCGGCCCATCGCCGCCAATACGGGCTCCGCCCGCGAAAACGCCGCAGCCTCACCGCCGACCATGAAAGTCAGCGAAGCGGCCTCGGCTCCCGCGACGCCGCCGGAAACGGGGGCGTCGAGCATGTCGAGCCCGGCTGCGGCTGCAGCTGCGGCAACCGCGCGCGCGGTTTCGACATCGATCGTCGAGCAGTCGATCAGCAGCGCCCCTTTGCGGGCATTGGCGAGCACCCCGGCCTCACCGAGATAGACCGCGCGCACTTGCGCTCCCGCCGGCAACATCGTGATGACCAGCTCGCTCGCCGCAGCGGCCTCGGCCGCCGAGGCGGCGGCGCGGCCACCCTTTGCCGACAGCGCCTCGACGGCGCGCGGCGCAATGTCAAAGCCGGTCACCTCATGCCCGGCTTTGAGGAGGTTGGACGCCATCGGTGCTCCCATGTTGCCGAGCCCGATAAAGCCGATCGCCGCCATTGATTTGGTACCTCCAGCTCTCTGCCGCCGCAGACGCGGCGGCGTGCTTTTCAATAGCCGGGCGGGTTAATGCGGGCGGTGAAATCTCGCGTTGCCCGCGCTTCGCGGTCGTGCTGTAGCGCCCAACCGATTGACGGAAAGGCGAGCTGGCTCCAGGGCACCTCCTCCCACGCGAACAGCCTGACCTCGAGGCTTTCGGATCCTGGTCGAATTGCCTCGTCGAGCAGGCGCGCCCGGTAGATCAGCTGCACTTGGCTGATACGCGGGATGTCGTAAATTGCGAGCAGCCCCTCGATCTCGATCCGTGCACGCGCCTCCTCCCAGGCTTCGCGTTCGGCGCCGGCGCTCGCCGACTCGTTAAGTTCGAGAAACCCCGCCGGCAGTGTCCAACACCCATAGCGCGGTTCGATGGAACGGCGGACCAAGAGGATGCGCTCAGCCCACCGCGCTACCGACCCGACAACGATTTTTGGATTATCATAAAGAATGTAGCCGCACTCGGCGCAAATCATGCGCTCGCGATTATCGCCTTCGGGAATACGTCGAACCGAGGGGCCACGGACGTTATTCTGGTCCGACATTCGGATTGCAAATCTGCCGCTCTATGCTCCCCTCGATAATAGGCAGCACCTCTAGGCGGGGCAATATGGGTCGCTTGCCTCTTGCAAACGTGTCTATGAAGGGTAACTCGTGGATTGGCATGACTTCTGGGTTGGACAAGTTCGTTTTCACCGCAGCGCAGGCGACGCGCGTGGGCTGGTTCTTCGCGCAGAAGTTGCTTGCCTCGCGCATGGGCCGTCCGGTGCCGCTGCCGGGAGCGCTGCGCGGGCGTCCATTATTGAACAGGCAGCGCATCCTCGCCGATCTGTGGTCCTTGATCGAGCAGGACTGGCGCAATATCGAGGCCGGCTATTATGCACCCCCGCTCGACGGGTTGGGCAATCCCCTCGCGGGAATCCGGCGGGCCGCCGATTTTTTCAACGATCTCAGAACCGTCGAAGAAAGGCGGCATGGCGCCCGCAAGGAGCGTTTGCTGACACCGGCGCCGCCCGGCCGTTATCCACGCTATTACCTTCAGAAATTTCACTTCCAGACGGACGGCTATTTGAGCGACGCCTCTGCCGAGCGATACGATCATCAGGTCGAAGTGCTGTTCGGCGGCGCTGCGGCCGCGATGCGGCGCCAGGCACTGGTTCCTCTGAAGAGCGCGCTTGAAGGACAACCGGTTGGCGGGCGCCGCGCCGCTCGCCTGCTCGACGTAGCGTGCGGAACGGGAAAATTCTTGCGCGAAGTCAAGGCGAACTACCCCAGACTCTTTGTCACCGGCCTCGATCTGTCGCCGCATTATCTCACTGTCGCCCGCCGCGAGCTCGCGCCGTGGTCGCGCACGTGGTTCGTCAAGGCGGCGGCCGAGGCGATCCCCTTTGCCGATGCGGAATTCGATGTCGTCACTTGCATTTACCTGTTCCATGAACTGCCGCCACGCATACGCCCAGCGGTCGTCGCCGAGATCCGCCGGGTGTTAAGACCAGGGGGAACGGTGGTCTTTGTCGACTCGCTCCAGACCGGCGACGAACCTGATTACGACGCTACCCTCGAGCTTTTCCCGATTGCTTTTCATGAACCCTATTACGCCAGTTATCTGCGCGAGGATCTCGACCGATTATGGAACCCCGGCTTTACGCCGGGTCAGCGTCTGCCGGCGTATTTCTCGAAGGTGTTGACCTATTGCCGCGACGGCGATTCCGCTTGACCTAGATATAGATCGTCCTTGCGTTCGAGCCACAAATGCGGTACCGTATGTTGTGTAAGTGGACTGGGGGGTCCACAGCATACGGGGGAAATCGATGGAAATGGGGACCTGGACGCCGGAGCGCGTCGAGATGCTGCAACGCTTATTTGATGAGGGCTTGCCGACCTCCGAGATCGGCCGACGGATGGGGTTGACAAAAAATACAATCATCGGGCGGCTGCACCGCAACGGGATGAGCCGCCGCGACACCGGGCCGAAATTCGTGCCGCAACGCAATTTCTTTGAATTCAGCGGGCCCGGTTGCGTATGGCCGCACGGCCATCCCGATGACGAGCATTTTCATTTCTGCGGCGCCCGGCCGATACCTGGCAAGCCTTATTGCGCTGCTCACGCGGCGATCGCCTATATGCGGCCGAAAGAGGAGAAACAAGCAGCCTAAAACGAAGGGTCAGCAGGCGAGGCGGCGCATCGCGCGGTCGAGCCCGTCGAGCGTCAACGGGAACATCCTGTCCTCAATAATCCGCCGGATCATTCCGATGCTCGCGGTGCCGGGCCAATATTTCTCCGGCACCGGGTTGAGCCACACCGCTCTCGGATAGGCGCCGAGCAGGCGGCGCAGCCACACCCCGCCGGGCTCGTCGTTCCACCGTTCGACGCTGCCGCCTTCTGTTTCGATTTCATAAGGGCTCATGCTGGCGTCGCCGACAAGTACCGCGCGCCAGCTCCTATCATAGGTGCGGATCAGCTCCATCACGGGCGTCTGCTCGACCTGGCGGCGCCGCGAGTCGCGCCACACCGCGTCGTAGGTGCAGTTGTGGAAATAGAAGCGGATCAGGTGTTTGAACTCGGATCGCGCCGCCGAGAACAGCTCCTCACAGATCCGTACGTGATCCTCCATCGAGCCGCCGACATCGAGGAAGAGCAGCAGTTTTACGGTATTGTGCCGCTCCGGCACGAGCTTCAGTTCGAGCCAGCCGGCGTTGTGCGCAGTCGACCTGACCGTGGCGTCGAGGTCGAGCTCTTCGGCGGCGCCCTCACGGGCGAACTGCCGCAGCCGCCGTAGCGCCAGCTTGATGTTGCGGGTACCGAGCTCGACGGTGTCGTCGAGATTTCGGAACTCGCGGCGGTCCCACACCTTGACGGCGCTTCGGTTGCGGCCCTCTTCCTGGCCAATGCGCACGCCTTCGGGGTTGTAGCCGTATGCGCCGAACGGCGAGGTGCCGGCCGTGCCGATCCATTCGCTGCCGCCCTGATGCCGCGCCTTTTGCTCGGCGAGGCGCCGGCGCAGGATTTCCATCAGCTTTTCCCAGCCGCCGAGCGAGCGGATCAGCTGTTTCTCCTCCTCGGTCAAAAACCGCTCGGCGAGCTTCTTGAGCCAGGCTTCGGGGAGCTCGGCCTTGGGATCGGAGAGCGTCTCGATCCCCTTGAAGCAGTGCCCGAAGACCCGGTCGAAGCGGTCGAGATGCCGCTCATCCTTGACCAGAGAGGCGCGCGCGAGAAAGTAGAACTCCTCGACATCGAACGCGGCAACGCGCCTTTGCATCGCCTCCATCAGCGTCAGATACTCGCGCAGCGAAACCGCCACCTTCGCTTCGCGCAGCTCGGCAAAAAACGAGAAGAACATGGCTAGGGCTGGTGCCGGTAGTTGCCCCTCACCCCGACCCTCTCCCCGCAGGCGGGGCGAGGGAGAAGGCACCGAAAAGCCCTTCGCCCCGCGCGAGCGGGGAGAGGGAGGGGTCCGCGCCGAAGGCGTGGGAGGGTGAGGGGCATCACGACGCCTCACCCGCGCTCACGCCGATGCAGGAAGGCGAGGCGCTCGAACAGATGAACGTCCTGCTCGTTCTTCAGCAGCGCACCGTGCAGCGGTGGAATCAGCTTAGCGGGGTCCCGCGTCCGCAGCACCTCGGGTGAGATGTCGTCGACGAGGAGGAGCTTGATCCAGTCGAGCAGCTCGGAGGTCGAGGGCTTTTTCTTCAGCCCGGGGACCTGGCGGATGTCGTAAAAGATCGTCAAAGCCTCCCGCACCAGTTCGTGCTTCAAATCTGGAAAATGCACGTCGATGATCTGCTGCATCGTCTCGCGGTCGGGAAAGCGGATGTAATGGAAAAAGCAGCGGCGGAGGAAGGCGTCGGGCAATTCCTTCTCGTTATTGGAACTAATGATAACGATGGGGCGATTCCGGGCTCTGATCGTGCAGCGCGTCTCGTAGACATAGAATTCCATGCGGTCGAGCTCGAGCAGCAGATCGTTCGGGAACTCGATATCGGCCTTGTCGATCTCGTCGATCAGCAGCACCGGCGCCGCCGGCGCCTCGAACGCCTCCCACAATTTTCCCGGCACGATGTAGTTGGCGATGTCATGGACGCGCGCGTCGCCGAGCTGGCCGTCGCGCAGGCGCGAGACCGCGTCATATTCGTAAAGCCCTTGCTGCGCCTTTGTCGTCGATTTGATTTGCCAGGTGATCAGCTCTCTGCCGATACCGCGGGCGATTTCGTGAGCGAGAATGGTTTTTCCGGTCCCGGGTTCGCCTTTGACGAGGAGGGGGCGTTCGAGCGCAATTGCTGCATTGACGGCCACCTGGAGATCCTGCGTCGCCACATAGGTGTCGGTGCCCGCGAAACGTACCATCCTCGCCGCTTCCTTTCTCGTGGTCCGGCTCACATAACCTTTGGTGCGCCATGACTCCAGTCCCGACATATCGCCGGTTGGTGAGGTCTGCGCTCCACGCATGCTTCGGGATATTTGTGTTCGCTGCTCTTTTCCTGCCCGCCCGAGATATCTTCACGCACGGGCTCACGCTCGAATGGCGGCCCTCGGCCGAACTGGCCGGCCTGCTGTTCTTGGTTGCGCTGGCGGTGTTCGCCCGCCCCCAACTAGCTGCCAGACGCGGCGCGGCGCTTGCTCTAGCGCTGTTGGTGATCGCTACAGCGCTTTTCAACCTCGCCGATGCCGCGGCCCCCACCCTGCTCGGCCGCGATCTCAACCTCTATTGGGACTTGCGGCATTTGCCCTCGATCTTTGGCCTCGCTCGCGCGTCGGCGGGGTTGTGGAGCGCGTCGGCGGCCGTCGGGTTGGGATGCAGCGCGCTGTTGCTGGGAGTGGGTGGAACTTACTGGGTTTGGCGCCGCGTCCTTGTCGCTTTGGCGGATAAACGTATTGCGATGGCTATCGCGGTTTTGCTCGGGCTGAGCCTGGGCGTCACCGCGTTTCTTCCCGGCGAGCGGCGGCCGCTGGCGATCGGCCTCGGGAACGGCATCTTGCGGAACGCAGCCGGCCTTGAGAACGCCTGGGGCGCAGCATTTGGGTCCGACGCGCGGCCCGCCGCGGCACTCGCTGCTCCCGCGCCGCCGCGCGGCGACCTCGCCGGGCTGAAACGGCAAGACGTTTACGTCATCTACATCGAATCCTACGGCGCCACAGTCTACGATACGCCGGAGTTTCGGGCTGCGATGCAACAGCCGCTGGCGAAGTTCGAAGCGGTGCTGCACGCAGCTGGCTACAGCATCGCTTCTGGTCGGCTGATTTCGCCGACTTTCGGCGGCGGATCCTGGCTGGCCCATGCGACGCTTGCGAGCGGAGTTCGCCTCGACGACCCGGTTCTTTATTCGCAGCTGCTCGGCTCGGGCCGAAAGCTCATGCCCGCCTATTTCAGGGAGGCCGGCTGGCGCACGGTCGACATCATGCCCGGTACCAAGCAGCCTTCCGCGGAGGTCGCCCGAGCCTGGGGCTTCGACCGGGAGGTCTACGCCGCCGATCTCCGCTATCACGGTCCGTCGTTTGGATGGTTCACGATCCCCGATCAGTTCACGCTCAGCCGGGCGAATACGATTCGCGCCGCGCTGGGCCCGAACACGCCCGTATTCATGCAGATTGTTCTCATCTCGAGCCACTTCCCATTTTCCCCGGTGCCGCCTTATCTCGCCGATTGGCGAGATTGTGGAACCTTTGCAAGCGTCCCGGCGGCGGCCTGGGAGGAGATCCGCCGGCCGCCGGGCTGGACGAATCTCGCGCCCAACTACCTCCAGAGCCTGAAATACGATTTTGCCGTGCTCGGCGACTGGCTCGCCGACCGCCTGTCAGGGAATGCCCTAGTGATCTTGCTGGGCGACCATCAGCCGCCCGCAGTCATTGGCGGCGCGGCCCGAGAGTGGACCGTGCCGATCCATGCATTGTCGCGCGATCCGGAGCTCGTCGCGCGGTTTATTTCGGCGGGTTACGTCGACGGGCTAATCCCGCCGCAATCGGCTCCCCCGCAAGGCATGGAAACGTTTCTGCCGACCTTTCTCGCTGCTTTTCACCGATCTGGCTAATCCTGTGGTTCGAACCACAACGGGCAGCCGTAATCGATCGTGATCTCCTCACCCGGCGCAATCGAGGTCGTCGCAATCAGGTCGAGAGTATTCCGGGCGTAATTGCGATCGACCCGGGCAGAGGGGCGGCTGGAGTGATTGCATAACGTGACGAGGCCGAGCCCGAGAGCGCCGCGACCGTAGCCGTCGGGGTCGCCATCCCAATGGAAATAGTAGTTGTGGATGATCGTCCGATTTAGCGCCGGGCACTCTTCGGCCGGCAGGATGATCACCGGCGCCGCCTCGATCAGCGTGCCGGGCGCGATCGTCTCGCGGGCAAACAGGCCGCGTCCCCGCCCCGGGCGAGTGCGAATCTCGATGCGATGATTGGGAGCCGGCAGGATGCGGCCTGGCACCGCCGCATCGTGCACTCTCGGCAGGCCTAGGCTGTTTTGGCAGTCTCGCGGGCGTGCTCGGCGGCATTTGGAGCAGCCGATGTCGTAGCCGCGGCAGGCGGCGCTACTTGCGCCGGTGAAGCCGGCGTTTCGGTCTCATCCTCCTCTTTCATCCCGGCCTTGAACGCCTTTATGCCCTTGGCGAAGTCGCCCATGACGCGCGGCAGCTTTCCGGCACCGAACAGAATGAGGATAATGGCCAGCACCACGATCCAGTGCATCAAGCTGAAAGAACCCATTGCAACAACCCCGAACGGTGGCGAAAGGCTACTTTAGCAAGCTTTTCCGCCAAATTGCCAGCCTCGAGCGGCGCTTCTTCCGCTTCTACGAAGTCGTGCCGATAAGGCGAAAGTCAACCCCGAGCCTAGGGACCGAACATTGATGGACTATTTCCCGCCGCCACACCTTGCGACCTGCGCGAGGGCCGAGGCGCGGGATTCGGAGGCTCTCCCCGCCGCCGCGCGTTGCGCAGCGGAGCACGAGACGCCCTGGGCTCGCGATCTCACCGCGGTCGTCGCGCAAGATTTTGCAGAGCGCCCACCTTGGAACGAGACGCTCGGGCCGGTGCGTCCCCGCGGCGCCCCGAACGGGCTCATATTGCGCGGCGGCAAAATCATTGCGGAGTGGGGTGACACGACACGCGCCGACATGACCTTCAGCATCGCCAAGAGCTATCTCTCGATCTTGGCCGGTCTTGCCTGGGACCGCGGGCTGCTCCGCGATCCGCATGACCAGGTGCGGCTCCTGGTCGATGACGGCGGTTTCGACCCGCCGCACAATGACCGCATCACCTGGCACCACCTTCTGCAGCAAACCTCGGAATGGGAGGGCGAGCTGTGGGGCAAGCCGGATCTGATCGACCGCAACCGCGCCGTGGGCGGCCGGCAGGGCCCGGCCCCGAAGGGGACGCACCGCGATCTGCGGCAGCCCGGCGAGTTCTGGGAGTACAACGATGTCCGGGTGAACAGGCTGAGCCTGGCCCTCCTACGTCTATGGCGGCGGCCGCTGCCCGAAGTCTTCAACGAGCTGGTAATGGACCCGATCGGCGCCTCGCACGACTGGGAGTGGCATGGCTACCGCAATTCCTACGTCGAGATCGACGGCAAACGGATGCAGTCGGTTTCAGGCGGCGGCCATTGGGGCGGCGGCGTCTTCATCAGCGCGCGCGACCAGGCGCGGATCGGGTTGATGCTGCTGCGCCGCGGCGTCTGGGGCGAACGCCGCATCCTGTCCGAAGCCTGGCTCGAACGCATGCTCGAACCCTGCCCGCTGTTTCGCAATTACGGCTATCTGTGGTGGCTCAACACCGCCCGCGGCCTCTATCCGAGCGCGTCGGCAGCCAGCTATTACGCGCGCGGCGCGGGAGGCAATCTGACCTGGATCGACCCCGACAACGACATCGTCGCGGTGTTGCGGTGGACGGACCCGGCCGCGATCGACGGCTTCATGAAATTGACGATGGCAGCGATGCGGCGCTGACGCTTCCCGCCCATTCGTCCACCCAGGAGAGTAACGATGCTCACGCTTTATTTTTCGCCCGGCTCCAGCTCTATGGCGGTGCATATTGCGCTGCACGAGATCGGGATCGATTTCGAACGCCGGCTGGTTTCGCTCGCCAAGCGCGAACAGTTTGCGCCGCAATATCTCGCGATCAATCCGGAGGCGAAAGTGCCCACGCTGATGATCGACGGGCGGCCGCTGACCGAGGTGGCGGCGATCCTTTACTACTTAGCGAAACGCTATCCCGAAAAGGGCCTCTGGCCCGAGGGCGATCTTGAGACCGAGGCGCAGGCGATTTCCTGGATGTCGTTTATAGCCTCGACGATCCACCCGGCGCGCCGGATCGGGGTCGAGCGCTGGCGCCAGGTGTTCGGGCTCGCCGAGCGGAAATTGGCGGGTCGGGAGTGGGTCGTGGGCCGCTTTTCGATCGCCGACATCCACCTCTTCCGGCTCTTTTGGCGCTTTGTCGACTCGCTGAAACCCGCTCCCTCGGAGTACCCGGGCCTCTCCGCCCATTACGATCGGATGATGGCTCGTCCAGCGGTTCGGAAGACCCTGGAGATCGAGAGCGCGATCGGCTTCCAGCTGCCGCCATAACGTCACCGCCGGTAACCACAATGTGAAACGCGCGCGCACCCGCGCGGCACCGCTTCGTGGTACGAACCGGCAGGAGGCGACGAATAAATTCCCGGGAGGCGCTGCTATGTTGTCGAAATTTCTGTTCATCGGAGCGTTCGTCGCTCTGCTGGCCCTGCCGGCCGCCGCGCAAAACCCACCCGAAGGCACGAGAACCTTCGTGCGCGGCACGGTCGAGAAGCTCGACGGCCAGACCCTCAAGGTGAAATCCCGCGAGGGCCAGGAACTGACCATCCTCCTTGCGCCGGACTTCACGGTATCGGGGGTCGTCAAGCGCAGCCTCGCGGACATCAAGGCCGGGGACTATGTCGCCTCGACCTCGGTCAGAGGTAGCGACGGCAAACTGCACGCGATCGAAGTCCACATCTTTCCCGAGGCCATGCGCGGCACGGCGGAAGGCCAGTTTGCTTGGGATCTTGTGCCGGACAGCATCATGACCAACGCCACGGTCGCCGGCATTACCGCCGCGCCGCAGGGCCAGGTCCTTAAGGTTACCTACAAGGGAGGCGAGTCGGACATCACTGTTCCTAACGACATTCCGATCGTCACCTATGTGCCGGGCGATGCCAGCCTCTTAAAGCCGGGAGCGGCGATCTTCATGGCCGCGTTGAAAAAGTCGGACGGCACCCTCACCGCGGCGCGCGTGACCGCCGAGAAGGATGGGGTCAAGCCGCCGATGTGATAAAGGAGTGGATATCCCGATTCACTCTGAGGGGTCACAGATGCCCATCCATGCCGAAGACGTCGAATACCTGCGCACCCCGGAGGGAGGGCTCCTCGCCCGCCTTTACCGGCCGGAAGGGCAGGGGCCGTTTCCAGCAGTGCTGGAGGTGCATGGCGGAGCCTGGACCGCTGGCGACCGGTTCAACAATGTTGCGATCGCCGAGCGCCTGGCGGATCGGGGGATCGTCGTGCTGTCGATCGATTTTCGCATGCCGCCGGCCGCGCGCTATCCGGAAACCGTCGCCGATGTGAACTTCGGCATCCGTTTCCTGAAGGCGAATGCGGAGCGCTTCGCGACGCGGCCGGAGCTCGTCGGCGGCCTCGGGACCTCGTCCGGCGGTCACCTGCTGCTGCTCAACGTGCTGCGCCCGCGCGATCCGCGCTACGCGTCACATCCCCTGCTGGGGACCGATGCGCGACTCGCTTTCGCCATAGCCTGCTGGCCGGTGGCCGATCCGCTCGCCCGCTATCGCGCGGTCCAAGAACGCGGCAACGAACGGCTTGTCGAGGCGCACCACCAATTTTGGCCTTCTGAGGAGGCGATGGCCGAAGGCAGCCCGCAGCTCATCCTCGCGCGCGGCGAGCCGGTCGAGACGCCACCCGCTCTGATCATGCAAGGAACCGCCGACGACAACCTCACCGACGACATGGCGGCCAATTTTGCGGCCGCGTACACGCGGGCCGGCGGCTCGATGGTGTTCCACAGCTTCGCGGGCCAGCCGCACGCCTTCATCCCGCGAGACCCTGCGGCGCCGGACGCGCAGCGCGCTCTCGCCCTGATCACCGACTTCGTCCACCATCAGACGCGCTGAAGTCCATGACGTGGTAGGGAGGTTAGACCGCACCCAGAGTGCTACTTTCCTGTTCGAACATTCCGAGCCGGTTGATGCCGTCGAACGCGGCGACTTTGTAGCATTCGGCCAGTGTCGGATAATTAAAGACCGTGTCGATGAAGTAATCAATTTTTCCGCCGAACGACAAAACCGCCTGGCCGATATGGATCAGCTCGCTCGCCCCTTCACCGATGATGTGCACGCCGAGCAACTCGCGGGTCTCGCTGTGAAAGATCAGCTTGAGCAGCCCGGAGACGTCGCCGAGGATTTGGCCGCGGGCAATCTCCTTGTAGCGCGCCTTTCCGACTTCGTAAGGGATCGCCGCCTCGGTCAGCTCCTCTTCGTTTTTGCCGACCATTGAGATCTCGGGAACCGCGTAGATCCCATACGGGAAACGCTCGGGAGTGCTGTGGGCTTTGACGCCGAAGGCGTGGCAGACGGCAAGCCGCCCTTGCTCCATTGAGGTCGAGGCAAGCGCCGGGAAGCCGATCACATCGCCGACAGCGTAGATGTTCGGAACCTCGGTTCGGTAATGGGAATCGACAACGAGGCGGCCGCGGCTGTCGGGGAGCAGGCCGGCCGCAGACAGGTCGAGCTTTGCGGTGGCGCCGGTGCGGCCAACCGAGTAAAGCGCCTTCTCGGCGATGATCGTCTTGCCGCTGTCGAGATGCAGTTTGACCCCCGGGACATGCCCGTTGCCGTCGGTGAGATCGAGCTGTTTCACACTCTCGTTCAGCCGCAACGTCGCACGATTCTCACGCAGTTGGTGGCACAGCTCGTCGGCGATTTCCGAATCGACGAACGGCAATAGCCGGTCGCGCTTGTCGACCAGCGTGACGCGCACACCGAGAGCGGTAAAGATACTGGCGTATTCGCAGCCGATCACGCCGGCACCGACCACCGCCAGGGTCCGCGGCAAACGGTCGAGATGCAAGACATCATCGCTCGTGAAGATGCGCTTGCCGTCGAACGGGATGTGTGGATCGCGGGTCGTTTCCGAGCCGACGGCCAGAACAATGTAGCGGGCCTTGACGGTGCGTGACGTGCGCGCGTCGACATAGACGAGGCGAACCGTGTCGGGCCCGCTGAAGCTGGCTTCGGCGGAGATGAGCTCGACGTCGTTGCGCCGCAGCTGATGGCGCATGACATCGATCTCGTGCTCGACGACCCGGTCGGTGCGGACCAGGAGATCCTGGATCGTAATGTGCTCTTTGACGGTGTAGGAGACGCCGTAGAATTCGCGCGAACGATACCCGGAAAGCTCGAGCACGACTTCGCGCAGAGTTTTCGACGGAATCGTGCCGAGATTGACGCTACAGCCGCCGACCACCGCTTTACGCTCGACGACCGCGACTTTTTTTCCGAGCTTGGCGCCCTGGATGGCGGCGCGCTGGCCGGCCGGTCCCGAACCGATCACCAAAAGATCGTAATCGAATGCGTCCGCTGACATGTCCCCCTCCCGCGCCGATGCGGCCACGGATCGAGAATGCCCGAAAGTGGTGGGTTAACGTGACAATTTCGTTAAACCCCGATTCCGCGCAACCGAGGGCGAGGGGTCACGATCGAGGTTACTCTGCTGCCGCAAGCTGCGGCCGTTGCTGCCGCAACTCCGCCACTCGCGCCTGCGTGTAGAGATCGGTCCAGTTGGAAAGCGCGAAGTCGGTGACCTGCCGCGGGTCGTAGGGGCGGTCGGGAATGCTGATTTCTTTCCCGGCGATATAGACTGCCTGCAGGCGGCTTTTGTCTTGCAATGCGCTAATGTCGGCCAGCGGTGAGGCGCCGAGGGCGATGAAATCGGCGGCCCGGCCCGGCTCCAATGCTCCGATTTGGCCCCCCTCGGTCATAAAGCGGGCATTCACCTCGGTCGCCGCACGCAGCGCTGCGGCCGGAGTGAACCCGAGATCCTCGACAAAGAGCTCGAGTTCGCGGGCATTCCATTCGCCATAGGGGGTAACGGCGAACCCGGTATCGGTCCCGGTCAGCATTGGCACGCCGGCGGCGCGCGCTTTCTTCCAGTTGGCGCAGCCGAGCTCGTATTCACGCAGCGTGTGCTCGGGACGGCCCTTGAGGTAGGCAGGCTCGTGCGGCTGCGTGAAATCGATCGTATTGCGCGGATGGGTGAGGGTCGGGGACAGCATACTGCCCGTCTTGAGCATCGCCGCGATGCATTCGTCGTCGAGATGATTGGCATGGAAGATCAGATCGACGCCGGACCGCGCCGCGTAGAGCGTCGCCTCGCGGCCGCGGGCATGCGCCACCGCCTTCTTCCCGAGGCGATGGGTCTCGCGCACCATGACATCGGTCTCTTCCTGCGTGAAGGCGGCGATCAATTCGCCGTTGTCGCGGCGTTGGATGCCGTCGAGCGCGATTTTGATGCAGTCGACGCCGTCCTTGACCTGGCGGCGGATCTCCTCGACCGCCTCGCTGATATTGGTGACGAGCTTGCCGATCGAGGTCTCGGGCGCGCCGATCCAAGTCGGATACCAGTCGGTCAGCCCCTGATGCGTGGTCACATAACGCCCGGCCGCCATAACCCGCGGCCCATCGAAGAGGCCGGCGCGGATCGCATTGCGGATCGACAGGCTGATCTGGCCGGCGTCGCCCGGCGAGCAGATCGCCGTGAAGCCGGCGGCGGCAACCTTC
>Ga0126381_100000311_pt1 | contig 53873 bp, 43 predicted proteins | sample PanSoiMetPlot_28_FD_96465 | JGI IMG/M metagenome (GOLD analysis project Ga0126381, IMG submission 96465) | Tropical forest soil microbial communities from Panama - MetaG Plot_28 | ecosystem: Environmental > Terrestrial > Soil > Tropical forest > Bulk soil | place: Panama | collected 2016-02-17 | reverse complement strand
GGGTCCGCTGCGACGCGCCTTCGATTCGATCGATCGGGAGGTTAATGGGCGCATTCAGCAAGCTTCACTCGCCGCCTGAAATCTGACGCATTCACTTCAGATTCTTTACTTCAAGACTTCTAGCGGCTCGCTTCAAATCCACTGCCACGAAGACCGTCTCGGCCTTATCGCTTAGTGCGGCGGCTGGGTCAGGGCGGCCAGGGAGCCGTCTTCGAGGCCGAACCAGCCACGGCTTTTTGCCTCTATTGCAGCCTGCGGGACAGGACAGACAAACGGCTTACCGTCTATGGCCGGATAAAAAAATTTCGTGCCTATAGACTATCCGTGGGCTTCGAAGGCGATTCGGCTATGGCAGTTAATACCTCGGAGGCGGTGACCGCATGAACGGCTACCTGGCGCGCAGCGCTCTTGTCGCATCACTCGGCGGTCTTCTCTTTGGCTTCGATACCGCCGTGATCGCGGGAACCACCCGCGCGCTCACCGAGACTTATCACCTGTCACCCGCGATGCTCGGCGTGACGGTGTCTATGGCCCTTTGGGGCACGGTACTGGGATCGCTAATCGCCGCGGCGCCCAGCGATCGCTACGGGCGTAAAGCGTGCTTGCAGGCGCTCGGTCTGCTCTACGTGATTTCGGCGCTCGGCTGCGCCTGCGCTTGGGACTGGTATTCGCTCGTTTTCTTTCGCCTGATCGGTGGACTGGCGATCGGCGGCTCGTCAGTGGTCGGCCCGATGTACATCGCTGAAGTATCCCCGGCAGCAAGCCGCGGCAGAATGGTCGCCTTCTTCCAGATGAATGTAGTCGGCGGCATCCTGCTCGCCTACCTTTCCAATTACCTGGTTTCACTGGCCAACGTCGGCGCCACCGAATGGCGATGGAAGCTGGGAATAGCGGCGGCGCCTGCCGCGGGCTTTATTCTTGCGCTGTTCACCATCCCGCAGAGTCCGCGATGGCTGGTCGCAGCCGGAAAACGCGAAGAAGCCGTCGTTGTACTCACGAGAATCGGCGAACCCGACGCGCCCAAGGAGATCGACGACATTTCGGCGACGCTGAGCGCTGAGCGCGTCAGCGGAAGTACCCCGCTCTTTCAGCGCCGCTACAGCAAACCCGTTTTTCTCGCCATTTCGATCGGCATGTTCAATCAGCTTGCCGGAATCAATGCGATTCTCTACTACCTGAACGATATTTTCGAGCGCGCCGGGTTCAGCCGGATATCCAGCGATATGCAGACGGTTGCGATCGGGTTTACCAACCTGGTGTTCACCATTGGCGCGATGACGGTAATCGACCGGTTTGGGCGGAAGAAGCTCCTCCTGGCCGGGGCGATAGGCACCGCCATTTGTCTTGCGGGAGTCGCCGCTATTTTTACCGCCAACCAGCATCACGAGTTGCTGGTCTGGCTGCTCATCGGCTTTATTGCCTGCTTCTCGTTCTCACAAGGCGCGGTTATCTGGGTTTACATCAGCGAAGTCTTCCCGAATTTGGTTCGGGCCAAGGGTCAGGCTCTCGGCAGTTTCACGCACTGGATCATGAACGCGCTGATTTCCGGGGTGTTTCCCGTGGTGGCGGCGCGATCGGGCGCAATTCCCTTCTGGTTCTTCTCCCTGATGATGGTGCTGCAGTTCTTTGTGGTTCTTCGGTTCTACCCCGAAACGCGCGGGGTCAGCCTGGAAAACATGGAGGAACACATCTCGGCGGCGGTCGGTTGAAGAAAGTAGTTCACAGGGATTCTCTCCCGCGATTTCAGCCACTTACGCCACAGGAAGGCAACGCGTCTGCCACCATCTCCATCGGAAGAGGAAACATGCGCCCGGACGCGAGCGGGCCGGACGTTGATGCTCGCAAATGTTATTTTGCGAGAACGAACCTGACGTTAATTATCTCTTTATGCCGTCGGGTAGGGGCCTATACGGCTTCTCTGTCCGCAAACCCTGATACACTTGCCCAGCCAGGAGGTGCACCGGTGAAGTCGCTCATCTACGCCCTTTCTTTTTCTCTCGTTCTCGCCACGCCCAACGTCCAGGCCGCCGCCAAACACAAAGTCCTCTTCAACCGGTTCCGCGTCCCCGAGATCGCTCTCTTCATCGCCGATGCCGACGGCCAGCGCGAACGTCCTCTCACGCCGCACCACGAATCGGAATACTCCCCGTCGATCACCCCCGACGGCAAATGGGTCGTCTTCACCGACGAGCGCTCCGGACAGTCCGACATCTATCGCGTTCACCCGGACGGCTCCGGCCTCGAGCGCCTCACCACCGATCCCGCCTTCGACGACCAGGGAACCCTTTCTCCGAACGCCTCCACGCTCGCCTTCGTCTCCACGCGGGGCGATGGCTACGCCAACATCTGGCTGCTCGACATCGCCTCCGGCAAATATCGCAACCTGACTCCGGGCGCCTTCGCCAGCCTCAGACCCAGTTGGTCGCCTGACGGCGCATGGATCGCATTCAGTTCCGACCGCGAGACGGCGCCCGGCGCCTTCCCTGGCCAATGGGAAATGTTGCAATCCACCGGGATCTACATCGTCCATCCCGATGGAACCGGATTGCGCCGCGTCACGCGCGCGGGCGGAGTCGCCGGAAGTCCCTCATGGTCTGCGGACGGCAGGCGCATCCTCTTCTATGAGACTGACGAGGTCGGCGCCTTCCTGGCCAAGGGCGCGCGCTCACGCACGGAAATCGTCTCCGTAGATATCGCTACGGGCGAGCGTGTCCAGTACACTGCGTCCAACGAAACCAAGCTCTCGCCGAAGTGGCTGCCGGGTGGTCGAATCAGCTATGCGATTCGCAGCGCGGCGCTCGACGCCGAAGGCCTGAAAATCTGGTATCCGAATCGCAAAATCGACACGATCGTCAAAGGACACGTACGCAATCCAGGCTGGTCCGCCGACGGATCCCAGGTCGTCTACGAACGGGTTCTGCAGCCAGCCTCGACGGAACACCTCGTCCCGACCGTCAGTCATGATCCCGAATTCGACACCGTCCTCAGCGAGCCGTTTCCATCTTTCTCGCCCGATGGCTCTCGGCTTCTCTATAGCGAATACGGCGCCAACGGAACATCAGCGGGAGACACCACCGTCAAGATTATGCGCGCCGACGGAAGCGACAAGAAGACCCTCTACCGCCGCGACGGCTTCACTTCCTACGATTCCGTCTGGTCGCCCGCGGGCGATCTGATCGCGTTCTGCCTCGGTCGTTACTTCCGCGCTCCCGGAACGCCCGGCGGCCAGATCGTTCTGATCAACCCCGATGGAACCGGCCTGCGCGTGCTGGCTGACGATGGAGTGAACAACGGCTTCCCGAGTTGGTCGCCCGACGGCAAGCGCATCGTCTACCGGCGCGGCAAACAACTTGCGATCGTCAACGTCGCCGACGGCAAAGTAACCACATTGACGGACGGCTCGCATTACGACAACTTCCCGCAATGGTCGCCGAAGGACGACGTCATCATGTTCACGAGCGACCGCGAAGACAATCAGTTCTCTCTCTACACGATTCGCCCCGACGGCAGCGGTCTGCATCGCCTCACGAAGAATTCGCGTATCGATGCGCATTCCATCTGGTCGAACGATGGCGAGTGGATCGTCTTCAGCAGTGGCCGCAAGGGCTTCAAGGATGAGATGGCGCTCTACGACGGCACGCCGCAGCCCTACGGCGAAATCTTCGCGATGCGCGCCGATGGCTCGAACGTTCGTCAGTTAACCGATAACAAATGGGAAGACTCCAGCCCCGGCTGGGCGCCCGAACCGCGCGCCGCGCAGTCCGCTGCTTCAACCCCGCGGCCGCCCAGGATTCCATAATCGGCTGGGCAACTCCCGGTCATGCCGAGTCCGGCGGCGAAGGTTCCTCTACAACGACATCGTGAGACGTTTCCTAAAGGAGATCGCCCGATTTCGGTTGGTACTTAGTCGAGCGGCCGGATCCAGATATTCCGGAAGCTGATCGGCTCGCTCGCGTCGCCGTGAGCCTGCAGCTTGATCGGCGCGCGGTCGTACTTCTTGTAAAACGGCTTGCCGATGTATAGCGTTTGGCCCTTCAGTTCGAAGTGATTCTCAACCAGCACACCGTTGTAGAACACGGTCACGTACGCTGGCGTCTTCACCGAGTCATCGGCGTTGAATGTTGGCGCGGTCCACACGACGTCGTACGTCTGCCACTCTCCTGGCTTGCGCGCCGGATTCGCCAGCGGGATGGCCTGCTTGTACATGCTCCCGGCCATGCCGTTCACATAGGTCTTGTTGTTGTACGCATCGAGGACCTGAAGTTCGTACCCGTCGTCGCCCGGTCCCGTCGATGCGAGGAACACGCCGCTGTTACCGCGGCCCTGACCGGAGCCCGTGATGCTCTCGGGAATCTTCCACTCGATATGAAGCTGATAATCGCGAAACGACCGCTTGGTTTCAATATTCCCGACGCCCTTGCCCTTATTCACCGTCATAACGCCGTTCGCGACCGTCCACTGCGCCGGCGTCTTATCGCGATTCGAAACCCATTCGTCGAGGTTCTTTCCGTCGAACAGCACGATGGCATCGGAAGGCGGCGCGCTTTCGGTCGTACCGGGCGTCACGACTTTGGGAACGGGCTCCCAAACTTCGGTGTCCTCGGGTTTCGGCTTCGGACCGCTCTGAGGCGAAGCTGGCGCCTGTGCCCAAACGGGCACGCACGCGGCGGCCAAACTGAGCATCAGAAATCGGCGGGAAAAGGGCATAATCATCGTCGTCAACGAGCATACATCGGAATGCCGTTCCGTGCGGGCCGGCCTCCCGTAGGGCCTTGTCCGGCCCTGTCGGAAATAAACCAGATTTAATGGTCCCGAAGGTACCATACTGCGCTAAACTGATGAATTCATTTGCAGTTGCCGCGACCTAAGTCCAAGTCGCCTGCCGCCGCGCACTTCCTTACGTTGTGCTCTCTGGGGATGCTCGCCTGCCCTGCCGCGCGGGGGCAGCAGTATTCGTTTCAGCTCTTTGGCCTGGATCAGGGACTGACGAACCTGACGGCGAAAAGCCTCTTTCAGGACCGCATCGGCTTCATCTGGGTTGGAACCGAAAACGGCGTCTTTCGCTATGAAGGCGAACGCTTCCGGAAATTCGGCGAAAAGGAAGGCCTTCCGGCGAGCGTCAGCGCCTCCATTGGTGAAGCGCCGGACGGATCCGTTCTCGTCGGCAAGCCACAGGGGCTGTTCCGCCTCAAGTCCGACCATTTCGAACCTGTGTCGCTAGGGCGGAAAGCCGGAATCTGGTACTACAGCGGAATCGTTCACGATGGCTCTCGAACCTGGGTGGCGACCGATGCCGGCCTGCTTTCCATCGGCGTTGCAACGGACGGAAGCCTCGTCGCCCAACCCGGACCCCGGCCTTCGTCCGACAGCCTGCTGCGCGCGCAGAGCGTTCTCGTCGGAGGTGACTCCGTCTGGTGGGGGTGCGGCAATTCGCTCTGCCAGTCCAGCCGCGGTCGTGTCACCGTGCGAGGCGAGGAATCTGGGCTTGACTCCGCGCCCGTGGTCTCGATCACCCGTGACCGGTCCGGCAATCTCTGGATCTCCCAGAAGCGCCATTTGCGCGTTCTGTATGAGGGAGCTTCCCGGTTCGAAGATCCTGAAACGCCGCTGCCTGTAGTCTCCCCCGGGGCTCCGCGCGTCGATTCCGAAGGCCGCTTGCTCGTCCCGACGAACGAGGGCCTGGCCATCAGAGAGGGTTCTTCGTTTCGCATTGCCGGCCGATCTTCGGGAATCCTCCCGCCCATCTACTCGGTGCTTCAGGACCGCGGAGGCTCCGTTTGGCTTGCCTTCGCCGGACGCGGGTTGGCGAAGTGGCTGGGATACGGTCTTTGGGAGAGCTTCACCGCCGCCAGCGGCTTAGGCAGCGAAACCATCTACGAAATTTTGCCGCGCCCCGACGGCACTGTGTGGGTAGGCAGTGAAGCCGGTCTTTTCCGCGGACGGCACGTTAACGGGGCTTGGGCGTGGACCATTGTGAAGTCGACCGGAGCCATCCCTATCCACGCCGTTCAGCCCGCGCCCGACGGCTCCATCTGGCTTGGGTCCGACTCCAACGGCGTCGGCCGCTTCGATCCGAAGACGGAGCGCGTTCACTGGTTCTCTACCGCCGATGGTCTCGACGGACAGAACTTCTGGGCGGTTCTGATCGACCGCGACGGCAACATCTGGGCCGGATCCGACAAAGGCCTCTTTCGTTCCTCTCCCGCGTCCATCCAGTTCCATCGTGTCGAAGAGGCTGCCATCAATGATGCGACTCTGAGCCGTGTCTTCACTTTGATTCAAGCGCCGAATGGCGACATTTGGGCCGGTTCGGCTACCGGCGTCTGGCGCTATTCCTACGGCGCGTGGAGACATTACACGACGGCGCAGGGTCTGCGCGACAAAACGGTCCTGGCATTAGCGGCCGCCCGCAATGGCGATGTGTGGATCGGTTATCGCCTGACCGGGGTGATTACGCGCCTTCGCGTCAATGGATCGAACCCTGTCTTCGAACACTTCGATCCGCCCGGAGGGCAGCCCATCAACATAACCTACTTTCTCGGCTTCGACCCGCGCGGACACCTTTGGGCCGGCACGAATCTCGGCGTTCTCATCCGCGACGAAAACGGACGCTGGGACCAATACGACCACCGGGACGGCCTCGTCTGGGACGACTGCGATCTCCATTCTTTCGCGCCCGATCCGGACGGTCACGTCTGGATTGGAACGAGCGCTGGTCTGTCCCGCTTTCTCCCTGATGCCGCGCGGACGCGGCCCGAGCCGCCTCGCACCGTCTTTACCAGCGTCGTCCGGGACAAGAAAGAGATGGACCCTGCTCGGCCTTTCTCCGTCCCGTATTCCTCGGATCCGTTGATCACTCGATTCACCTCGCTCCACTTCGGTCGCGATCGGGACATCCTTTTCCGCTACCGCCTGAATCCTGTCTCCGCGTCGTGGAGGGAGACATCCGATCGCGAACTCCAGTTTCCGGCGATGCCGCCGGGCAAGTACCGGCTCGAAGTGGAAGCGCGCGATACCCGGAGTGGCTGGGACGGGGCGCCTGCGTCGATCGATTTCGAAGTCATCGCGCCCCTTTGGAGGCGCTGGTGGTTTATAACCGGGCTCGTTTTGGCCTGCGCGCTACTCGTCGGCTACATCCTGCGCCGGAAGAACGCGAGGACGGCGGCCATTCGCAGCGCTCTGGAAACCGCCGTTCTCGAGCGCACGAAGGAGCTTTCCCATCAATACCGGCACGATGTCCTCACCGGTCTTCCCAATCGGCTCCTTTTCGGGGAACAACTTCAGCGCGAACTCCTCGCCGCTCCTCGTGAGAAGGTCTGCGTCGGTGTTCTCTTTATCGATCTCGATCGCTTCAAACGCATCAATGATACCTGGGGACACCAGACGGGCGATCAGTTCCTGAAGCGAATCGCGGATCGCCTTCTGTCCGGGCTTCATTCCGGCGAAACCATTGCGCGCATCGGCGGCGACGAATTCATCGTTTTGATCCCCGGACTAAGGCGCCGGAACGACGCCGCGATTCGCGGGCGCGAGTTGCAGCGTATGCTCGACGACCCGATCGCTCTCGAAGGGAAAAACGTATTCGCCACGATGAGCGTGGGTATCGCGACCTTCCCGGATGACGCTCTTGAAGCCAGCGCCCTCATGGCTGCGGCGGACGCCGCGATGTACAGCGCGAAGGCCTCCGGAAAGAATCAGGTCCGGCTGTTTGAGCCGGACATGAAGGAAGCCGCTTCGCGCCCGCAGAACATTGAGGACCGTCTGCGCGAAGCTCTGAGAAACAACGGATTCCGTCTTCGTTATCAGCCGCAGTGTTCTCTCGACGGCCGGATTATGGGTTTCGAGGCGCTGCTGAGGATTGATGGCCTGGAAGACGAACTCGGGCCGTCCGAGTTTATCCCGGTCGCGGAAGAGAGCGGGCTCATCGTCGAAATGGGCGCATGGGTTCTGCGCGAAGCCTGCCGCCAGATGAGGGAGTGGCAGGATCGGGGCTTGGCTCACGCGCGGATCGCAGTGAACGTATCGCCTGTGCAGTTGGCGCAGGACGACTTTGAGCCCGCCCTGCTTCGCATTTTGTCCGAGACCGGTCTTGATCCCGCGTTTCTCGACCTCGAACTCACCGAAACCGCCCTGGTCAAGAACACGGGCGATTCCGCCGGATTGTTAAAGCGCTTGCGCGCGCGCGGGATTCGAGTTGCGCTTGACGACTTCGGAACCGGATTCTCTCCCATGCATTATCTGCATCAGCTGCCGGTCGACGTAGTCAAGATCGATCGCGTCTTCATCCGCGACCTGGACGGTAATCCCAGCAGCGCGCCCCTGGTCGAAGGCATGGTGAGACTGGCCCGGATTCTTTCTCTGAACATCATCGCGGAGGGCGTGGAGACCGTCGCCCAGTTCGATGTCCTTCGCGAGATCGGATTCGATATGGCGCAGGGCAATCTGCTTTCCCCGCCGAAGACCGCCACCGAAGCGGAAGACCTCCTGCGCGTCCCGTCGCTCCACCCGCAGGATCTTAGTGAACCGCTACGGGTTCTGGCGTAAATGCGTGGAACGGAAGGTTGCCGTCGCTATCGAAGGGCAGGTCGTGCGCGTCTTCCACGATCTCCAGCCGCGGATGAGATTCGATCTCTGAGCGCATGTTCGCGCTCAGCCCGAGCAGTCCGATTTCCAGCGTGTTCTCGATCCAACCGATGCGAACCGACGAGAGATCGTGTTTGCCCACCGTCATCGAGATGCGCTGCAGGCATTCGCGATCGGTCGAAAAGTGAATCGGCAGCTTCGCGGCCGATGGCGTCGAAGCCGTCAGCGCATTGATCCACGTGGGAGTCGTATCGAGTTTGGCCGCGAGGCGGTCATGCACCACATCCGACAGCCCCAGGCCCACTCCGTTTCCATAGCTCGCGGAGCTCAGATCCCGAAGGAAAATCCGTTCGATCTTCGGCGTGTTCGGCCAGGGGTTGTACTCGCCCTGCGTTCCGCGGTTGACGATCTTCGTATCCATGCCCGCTCCGCTGAACTGCTTGCCGATCTCGTCGATCATCAGCACGTCCAGATCGAAAGGCAGCGAGGGCGCCCACGTCTTCACCAGCGCCTGAAGCTCTTCCTCCATTTCGAGCATTCGGCCCACGGGAACGGCGGTAAGCTTGGCGGTGTTGTGATACGCATCTTCGAGAATCGCCAGCCCGCCGAGAATCTTCCCTGACTTCAGAACCTGCGTTCCCACCGAACGAATCACCGCTTCCATGCCTAGACGGTACGCGTGCGTGTGATAGTTCTTCGCGCCGGCCCATTTGCCGAGGCCGATGCCCATCATCTTGAAAAGCCCGCTCTCGATCTTGCCCTCGAAGTCGGTGTGCTGTTTGACGCGGCCCACCAACATGATGCCGTCGGATTCCGAAGCGTGCTTATCGAGGAATGCCTCAATGCCTTCGGGCGTGCGCCCCAGCGAGATCACCTCGAGCGAACTGCGCACCGGGCATCCCATCGTTTCCTCGATGATCCCGTAGTGAGCGAGCACGTCCGCCTGGCCTTCCGCCGTCGCTGCGCCGTGACTGCCCATCGCCGGGAAGATGAACGCGTTCATGCCCCGCGACTTCCAGAACGCGACAACTGACTTGACAATTGTCGCGATATTGCTGATGCCACGGCTGCCGACACCGATCGCGACCGTCGCGCCGGGGCGAAGCGCCTCCCCGAAGCCGGCTTCGTTCAGCTCGGTCCGGATCGTTCCCGGGATGTCGCTCAGCCGGCGGTCAGGAAAATTCTGCTTCACGAGAAGCATTCGCGGGAAAGTCATGATCTTTGAGGATTATACAACCCGGACGTCAGGCCTGTTCCCATTGGTCCGACAATAAGCGGGCGTATTCTTCGGAGGCGTAAATCTCAAACTGAAACTGCTTCGAATCGAGCGCGTGAAACGGCCGAAGGTGCTGGAAACAGATGTATGCGTGGTCGGCGAATCGGTGGTAATGCCGCAGCAGCGTAGGTGACAGTGTTTCGAAAGGCGGCGGACTGCTGAAGAGGGTATGAACGCCGATCGCTCGCGAGAACACCGCTCGCCGGTCGGTCACGCCCCATCCCTCCAGCTTCTCGCGCACGGCGCCCGGAGGCTGTTCCACAATCAGAGCCGCGAAGCTCTGCTCCGAGTAGCTCGAAAACTCTCCGGCGCGCTCAGCGAAATCGACGCACTGCTGCAGCCACCGGAAAATGTCCTTCCCCAGGAAAATCAGCATCCGGATCTCTTGGTAACGTCCCATCAGAATGCGGCGGTCCAGATCCTCGCTGTCATCGAGGAGTTCACCTTTGGCTTCCTCGAGCCGCAGAGCCGCCTTCGAACCTTCCAGAAGTTCGTCGATGCTTCCACCCCCGCTGAACGGGTGAAGGATAAGCGGCGGCAGATGCCATTGACGGGCCATATATTAGCTAATTAATCGGCCTCGAAGGTCCAAAACTGTAACGGATTACTTTCTTTCGGTCAGCTTGACCCTGGCCGAAATCTTCTCAGTACCCCGAAGCACCTCTACCATTACTTCATCGCCTGGCTTATGCGCCCGCAAAGCATAAGTAAAGTCGTAGAGATTGGCGATGTCTTTATCGCCGAAGGTTACGAGAATATCGCCGGGCTTCAGACCCGCGAGCGCCGCGGGCGACCCATCGCGTACATCCGCAAAACGCACTCCTTTGGGTGGTTCGGCGAAGTCGGGAATGCTTCCGAAGTAGGGGCCGTATCCGCCTCCGCCCGAGCCGCTGACCGGTCCTGCCGCCCCCGAGTGCGGATCGCCCTTTTCAATGACGCGCACGAACTGAGGACGGGTTTCATCGTTATCGAGGCGCGTTGCGACAGCCGCCACGAGCCGAAGCAGCTCCACGGCGGCGTTGGCGTCGATCTTGTCCCACGTGTCGCTCGGCTTGTGATAATCGCTGTGCAGTCCCGAAAAGAAGAACAGCACCGGAACTTGTTTGGCGGTAAAAGACGTGTGGTCGCTCGAACCGTAGCCGCTGTTTCCCGAATAATCGATCTTGAGCTTCGGATACTGCGGCGCGATGCTGTCCATATCGCCGCGCAGCGTACTGCCCGTACCCGCGCCGCCGATATAGATCTTGCCGTCGCGAACCCGGCCGATCATGTCCATGTTGATCATCGCCTCTGCTTTGGATAGCGGAAGTTCGGGATGATTTGCGTAATAATTCGAGCCGAGCAGCCCTAATTCTTCGCCCGCGAAGGTCAGGAACAGAAAACCTCGTTTCGGCTTTGGCTGAGAAGAGAAGTACTTCGCCAGTTCCAGCACGCCCGCAACGCCGGATGCGTTATCGTCGGCGCCCGGATGGATCGTGCCCGCAAGCGAAGGGGCCAGGGAGAATTGTTCTCCGAGGCCCAGATGATCGTAATGCGCGCCAAAGATGATGTACTCGTCCGTCTGTCCCGGAAGATACGCGGCCACGTTGTGAGTAGTCTTTACCGCGCGCTCCACGTCTACGTTCTCGCGCACTTCGACGCGCGCGAGGGCGAATGACTGCGGTTTCAGATCGGCGTCGATCGCTTTCTCAATCTCTTCCAGGTTCTTGCCCGCTGCCGTAAACCAGGGCTTCACCACGTCCTCTTTGACCTGAATGCACGGGATTCCTGCGTCCGCCGGGCCTTCGGTGTTCCCGAAGCGTTCGAGTTCATCCGCGTCGGCTTTGTGATTCGCGCGGTCGTTCACCAGAATCACGCCGCGAGCTCCGTGCGCCTTGGCGTTGGCCGCCTTGCTGTAGACCTGCGAGTGGTCCGTGTAAACTTTGCCCTCGAAAACGCTGTTGGGGTCGTATTCCTGCGGTTCATGCGTCAGGACGAGCGCCAGCCGGCCCTTCACGTCGACGCCCGCATAATCGTCGTAGTTATATTCGGGGGCCGTGATTCCGTAACCCACGAAGACGACGCCCCCCGATACTTTTCCGCTTGAGGAAAAGTTATACGGAGTGAAATCCTTCGAAACCTGCAGCATCTGCGAGTCGCCCTGCGCGGAGACCTCCAGCCGGTTCGCGCGCCCGAGTTTCGCGCTCGTCGTCACCTGAAACGCCTGCAGGTAGCCGCCTTGTCCGGGCACGGGAGCAATACCGTCCTCTCGGAACTTGTCCGAAATGTACTGCGCCGCTTTCTCCAACTCCGGAGAACCGGTGGGTCGCCCTTTCAACTCAGGCGAGGCCAGGTATTTGATGTGTTCCAGATAACGCGCGGCATCGAATGACGCATCGCCGGTCGCGGCCGCTGCGACGAAGACCGATACTGCCGCAGCCGCGAATGCGAGAGAGAAAGGCGCGCGCCGGATCACTTGTGCAGAGTTCCTGGTTTGTTGGGAGCCGCAGATGGCGCGGCCGTGTCCCCCGGCGTCGCCAGGCGAACGTCGCATCCGCAGTCCTCACCAGCGTTCTTCGCGATCTTCTGATAGCCGATTTCATAATCGATTACGGCTTTCAGTTGCTCCCAGGGCATGGTGCCCGCCAGCTTGCGGCCATTAATGAAAATGGTGGGCGTCTGATTAAGGTCAAGCGCATGCGCCATGTCGATCGTCTGCTGAACCTCGCCTTCGGTTGCGCGGGTCGCCAGGCACGAAGACAGTTGCGCTGAATCGACGGGCTTACCTTTCGCGAACTCCAGAACCTTCGCCATCAAATTGTCAGGCGTGATATCGCCCTGATGATCGAAGATCCAGTCGTGATAATCCCAGAAAGTCGAAGCGCTTTGGCGGAAGATGCAACGTCCCGCGATCGCGGCCGACTTCGCCCAGGGGTGCAGTTGCTCCAGGGGGAAATCGAAGAAATAAACACGCGCTTCCTTGGGATATGTCTTCAGGATGTTGTCGCGCAGCGTCTTGGCTTCCTCTTTGCAGAACGGACACTCGAAGTCGCTGAATTCGGCGATCACGACGGGCGCGCCCGGCGTGCCGAAACTCGGCCGCATTTCCGTTTTGATCTTGTCGAGATCTTCTTTGAACGGGTTCTGCGCGATGTCGTAGACTGCGCCCCGAAAGATCTTCTGACCGTCCTTCGATACGTAAAACGTTTCTACCTGGCTCTGCGGGCCGCTGGTGCCGGTGACTTTTACCTGATAGAAATCGGCCATGGGGCCGGGTTTAGGATCGTCGATCGAAACCTGGATGGGCGCCGGCCATACGAACAGATGCCGCAGCCACACTTCCATCGTCTGTTTATCGAGGGCGGAGACTTTCTTCGCGGCGGGCTGTTGCGCGAAACAGGCGAGCGCCGCCGCAAGAATGAACACTGATTTTCTGATCATTGAATTTTTCTGCCGTCTCCTACATCACTGGTCCGATGCGCCACGGTACAAACTCGTGATGGCCGAGAATCTCAGCCTTCGTTCGCTCTCCGGAAGCGGTCCGAAGGATTGTATCGAAAATTTCACGGCCAATTTCCTGGACGGTCCGGTCGCCGTCGGCGATCGCGCCGGCATTGATGTCCATGTTGTCGGGCATGCGGCGGAACGTGGCTGTGTTGCTCGCAACTTTGATGACGGGAACGGTCGGAAAACCGATCGCGCTGCCGCGGCCAGTGGTGAATACGATCATGTTGCAGCCGCCCGCGGCAAGTCCCGCGAGCGAAGCGGGATCGTATCCCGGAGTGTTCATAAAGTTAAAGCCAGGAACGGTGATGCGTTCGGCGTAATCGACCGCGTCGGTGAGAGTGGAACTGCCCGCCTTCGCTACCGCGCCGAGAGACTTCTCTAAAATATTGGTCAACCCGCCCTCTTTGTTTCCGGGCGACGGATTGTCGTCGAAGCTGCCGCCGAACTGATTGAGGTAATTTTTATATCCGCGAACGAATCCGAGCAGTTTCTCCGCGACTTCACGGTTGCGCGCGCGCCGAACGAGCAGGTGCTCGGCGCCGAAGATTTCCGTGGTCTCAGCCAGAACGGTCGATCCGCCGATTGCCGCGATCATATCCGAAGCGACGCCCAGCGCCGGATTGGCGGTGATTCCCGAAAACGAGTCCGAACCGCCGCAGTTCAGGCCGAGAATGATCTTCGAGGCGGGAACCTCCGTGCGCTTCTCTTCGGCGCATTGCTCGAGCAGACCCCTGATCTCCCGGCGCGCCGCATCCTTCGCGCCACGCGTGCCGCCGCTGTTCTGCAACGTCAGGCCCACGAGACGGCTGCTGCGGGGCGCGTTGGGTCCCAGGTAGTGATCGATCTGGTTCACCTCGCAGCCCAGCCCGAGTACGACTGCGGCCGCCACATTGGGATGAGCGAGAACGCCGGAGAGCGTCCGCTGCAACTGCCGCGTATCGGGCCCGATCGACATTCCGCAGCCCTCGCCGTGCGGGAACGCGACGACGCCGTCGATGTTGGGGGGGAGTGTTTCTCCGAGAAAGCTTTGCGCGATGAGTTCGCTCGTGTAGGCGGCGCAGTTACTCGCGGCAACCACCGCGATGTAATTGCGCGTGCCGACGCGACCGTCCTCACGCACGTAGCCCATGAAGGTCGGCATGTTCGCCGGCGGAGGGGGGAAAGGCTTATCCGCGTCCGGAAATTCGTAAGCGAACTCGATCTCCTCGAACGCCACGTTGTGCGTGTGGATGTGCTCGCCCGGCTCGATCAGGCGGCTGGCCCGGCCGATGCGCTGCCCGTACCGGTAAATGTGCTCGCCCGCCTCGATCCGCATGAGCGCCACCTTGTGTCCCGCGGGTATGGACGCGCGGGCCTCGAAGCGGTTCCCCTCTACCTGCAGAACCTGTCCCGGCGCGACCGGGACGCGCGCAATAGCGACGTTGTCGCTCGGATGCAGGTGGATGGCGGAGTTTTCAGCCGTCGGAAGCTTTTGAATCTCGAGAAGTTCCATTGGATCGCTTGTATTTATTTCAGAAGGACGGCTTCATTGTTCTGTTCACCCTCATGCACGTGCAGCCGGGCGCCGGAGGGGTGAAACCAAAAGCCCGTCCCGTCGGTGAGAACCGGCAGATCGGCTGCGCCGTCCACGAAAAATCCCGCGTCGCTCTCCTTGCCGTCGAGGAGTTTCCCCACATGCGCGTGGAAATGGCACTGGCGGCGCGCGATATCGCCGTTCATCGCAACAGCCCAGTCCCCGCCCCACACTTCTTTGCCTTTGGCGATGGCGGCGTCCCAGAAGGCCAACCGGTCTCCGGCGCTCATTTTCGTAAGAGGATTGGGGCCGTCCACATGCGCGCGCGTCAGAATCAGCCAGCGATTCGGTTTAGCGGGATCGTTGTCGTGCAGCGCGAAAACCGGAGCTCCAGAGGACTGCTTCTCCGCCTCAAGACAAAGGCTGCAACCCCTGGTCTCGGTAATTGACGGGCTGTCCAGATTACAGACACAGTCGCGCACATCCGCCCTCACGGCAAAAGCCGCGAGAACGTACACAAGAACACGAAATCGCACTTTGCCTTCATTATAGGCGGTTGCGGACGACGCCCGGTTGACTGCCGGGGACTAAAGCGCGAGTGACTTCAGGTACTCCCGGAAAGGCTCGCCGAGATCATGGCGGCGAAGCGCAAACTCCACCGTCGCCTTCAGGAATCCGAGTTTGTCGCCCGCGTCGTAGCGCTTGCCCTCAAATTTAAACGCGTAGACAGGGCGGCTCCGCAGAAGGTGACGGATCGAGTCCGTAAGCTGCAACTCGCCGCCGGCGCCCGGCTCGATCTTCTGAATGGACGTGAAGATATCCGGCGTAAGAATATAACGTCCGATGATCGCCAGGTTCGAAGGGGCTTCACTGGCCTTCGGCTTCTCCACGAGATCGCGAATACGGTATACCCGGTCCTTACTGCCGTTGTGGGACACCGGCTCTCCGTCGATGCAGCCGTATGAAGAGATCGATTCATGCGGTACTTCCATGACGGCGAGCACGGGCGCGTTGAAAAACTCGAAGACGTCGAGCAGTTGGCGGATGCAGGGCGTCTCGGAGTCGATCACGTCATCGGCCAGCACAGCCGCGAACGGTTCCGGCCCGACCAGATCCTGCGCGCGCAGCACTGCGTGGCCCAATCCCAGCGCTTCTTTCTGCCGGATGTAAGACACGTCGATCATGTCCGAGACCTGCCGCACGATCGCAAGCAGATCTTTTTTGTTGCGCGATTCGAGCAGTTGTTCGAGTTCGAAACTGACGTCGAAGTGGTCCTCGATCGCCGATTTTCCGCGTCCCGTAACGATAATGATGTTCTGTATGCCGGAGTGAAGCGCCTCTTCCACTCCGTACTGAATGATCGGCTTATCCACCAGCGGCAGCATCTCCTTCGGCTGCGCTTTCGTGGCGGGGAGAAAACGCGTGCCGAGACCGGCCGCGGGGAACACTGCCTTGCGAACTTTCGCTGCGGACATCGTCTCTTACTCTTGCTCAGAACGGGTCCGATTGGCAAGGTCTCATATGGTACGTTGGTTGTTTCCTGACCACATATGGCTTATGTAATTGCGGAACCCTGCATCGGCACGAAAGATACGGCGTGTGTTGACGCCTGTCCCGTAGATTGCATCCATCCCAAGAAAGAAGACCCCAGATTCGAAGGGGCCGAGATGCTGTATATCGACCCTGTCGAGTGCATCGATTGCGGCGCCTGCGTACCGGTTTGTCCCGTTTCCGCCATCTTCGCGCTGGATGATCTGCCGGAGAAATGGAAGCAGTTCACGGAACAGAACGCTAAGTTTTTCGGCCGATAGACTCGTTGGCCACCGGACGGCTGACCCTGAACCAGAAACGAAGTTTCTGGGCCGCATGGTGCGGATGGGCGCTGGACGGTATGGATTCCTTCATCTATGCGCTGGTGCTTGCGCCAGCGATGCGCGATCTGCTGCCCCGTTCGGGAATTGAGCCCTCAGCCGGTAATCTCGGCTACTACGGCGGGATCCTCTTCGCTGTGTTTCTAATCGGCTGGGGCTGCGCTTTCGTCTGGGGACCGATCGCGGATCGCTTCGGGCGAGTGAAAACACTCAGCGCGACGATTTTCTGTTACTCACTTTTCACATTTCTTGGCTGCGTTGCAGGCGATGTTTACCAGCTTGGCGCGTACCGCTTTCTTGCGGGAATCGGGATCGGCGGCGAGTGGACACTGGGTGGCATTATCGTTGCGGAAGAATGGCCTGAATCGCGGCGCGCCCAGGGCGCGGCGTGGATGCACACGGGCTACTACTTTGGCGTGTTTCTCGCCGCGGCGGTGAATTATCTGATCGGCGCGCGCTACGGATGGCGCGCGATGTTCGCAGTGGGCGGCGCGCCTGCGTTGCTCGTAGCGTTCATCCGTTCGGGCGTGCATGAACCAGCGCGATGGGCGGAACGCGAGAAGCGCGCGGCGACCGCGCGACAGGCGTTCTTCGCTTTGTTCACACGGGAGTACCGCCGGCGCACTCTGCTGAATTCGATTTTTCTGTTCATTGCGATGATCGGGCTGTGGGCGGGTTCGGTATACGTCCCCGGGGCGGTGACTCAGATCGCGGCGCGTGAGGGTTTCGGCGCGGCCGACGCAGCTCGGCTGGCTTCCTGGGCGACGATGCTGCTCGCTTTGGGCACGATATTGGGGTGTCTGATGGTTCCGTGGCTTGCTGACCGGTTCGGGCGCCGCGGAGCGCTTGGCTTCTTCTTTGCCTTGATGTCCGCTTCGGTAGCGGCCGCATTTGGATACGCGTTCTATCTCGAACGGGGAGCGTTGGTTTCGTTTATTGCCGCGCTTTTCCTGGTGGGCGTCGGGGGCGCAAGCTTCTGCGTGTTCACGCTCTGGCTGCCCGAGCAATATCGGACGCAGTGCCGCGCGAGCGCGTTCTCCTTCGCGACGTCTGCAGGACGGTTCGTAGCGGCGGGCGCGACGTTTCTGGTGGGGGCGGGAGTTTCGCATTTCGGTACTATCGGAATTCCCGTGGCGCTCACGTCGCTAGCGTTCCTTCCAGGCCTGGCTTTGCTGCCCTGGGGCAAAGAGACGAAAGGCAAGCCTCTTCCGGCCTGAACATGAACCTTTCTCATTTGTTCGATCGTTCGTTAATCGGCCGCCGCGATGAAGTCGGGCTGGAGTTCGCAGGCGAGTCGTACACGTTTGGGCAGATCGAGACGCGCGCCAATCGCCTGGCTCAGGCTCTAATCCGCAGGGGATTGCAGCCAGGCGACCGACTCTGCGTTTACCTCGTAAATTCGGTCTTCATGATCGACGCGTATCTCGCTTGCGTGAAGGCCGGGATCATTTTCACGCCGATTAATATCCTTTACCGCGAGCGGGAGATCGCTCATATTCTGAACGATGCCGAGCCGGTCGCGTTGGTGACCGACGGTGAGGTGAACACGAATGTTCCAGTCTGGCGGCCCGAAGACCTGACGTCCGAAGCCGCGCAGATGGACGACGCGAGTCCGTCAATTAGCCGGGACGGTGATTCGCCAGTGGGGATCATCTATACGTCGGGCACGACGGGGACGTCGAAGGGCGCGGTGCTCACGCATAACAACTTCGCGGTGAACGCGATCAATCTGCTGGCTTGCTGGGACATCACCTCATCCGATCGTTTCCTCCTCGCGTTGCCGCTGTTTCATGTGCATGGGCTCGGCAACGGCCTGCACTGCTGGCTCGCGAGCGGATGCCGAATGCGGCTCCTCGAGCGCTTCGATCATCGCACGGCTACTGGCGAATTCCAGGATTTTCGTCCGACGCTGTTCTTCGGCGTGCCTACGGTTTACGTGCGAATGCTGGATTTCGGTCCCGGTGTCGCGCGGGAGATCGGCTCGTTCATGCGCCTGTTCGTTTCGGGGTCTGCACCGTTGCCGGCGGCAGTGCTGGAGCAGTTCCGCGAGCGCTTCGGACACACGATTCTCGAACGCTACGGGATGAGCGAAACCCTCATGAACATGAGTAACCCGTATATCGGCGAGAGGCGCGCCGGAACGGTGGGAATGCCGCTGCCGGGCGTGTCAGCGAAACTTGTGAACGGTGAAATCCACCTTCGCGGGCCGAACGTTTTCGCGGGCTATTGGCGGCGCCAAGAGGCGACTCGAGCTGCATTCGCCGATGGATGGTTTCGGACTGGCGATCTCGCGACGGTTTCGGATGACGGCTATTACACGCTGAGCGGGCGAAAGAGCGACCTGATCATTTCCGGGGGCTTTAACATCTACCCGAGAGAGATCGAGGAGTTCCTTCAGCAGCATCCGTGCATCGCGGAAGCAGCGGTGGTGGCGCGTGCAGACGCGGTGCGCGGGGAAGTCCCTGTGGCGTATGTAGTTCTTTCCAGGGAAGTCGAGATCGCGGAGATCGAGGCGCACTGCCGCAAGAATCTTGCGTCGTTCAAAATTCCGCGGGAGTTTGTAAAGACCGAGAAGCTTCCGCGAAACGCGATGGGTAAGATTCAGAAGCACCTGCTCTGATCAGACTTCGATCTGGCGGATGCGGGGAACAAGCACGTGAATCAGCAGTAAAGCGATCAGGTACATCGATCCGGCGGCGAGAAAGAGCGGGCCGTACGTCTGATGGGAATAGTCCAGCCACCAGCCGACGATCTTGGCGACGACGACGCCGCCGAGAGCGCCTCCCATTCCACCCAGGCCGACGACTGAACCTACCGCAGGGCGCGGAAACGTGTCCGAAGGGATCGTGAACAGGTTGGCCGACCAGCCCTGGTGTGCGCCTGTAGCGAGGCTGATCAGCGCGACCGTGAGCCATAGATTGCCTCCCGTGTACATCACGCCGGCGACTGGAACAACGGCTGCTGCGCAGATTAGCATGGCGGTTTTTCGGGCTTTGGAAAGATCCATGCCGTGCGCGGCGAGTTTCTTCGGAAGCCATCCGCCGAATACCGAACCGATATCGGCCACTACGTAAATCATGACGAGTGGCGGTCCGAGATGAACGAGGTCGAGGTTGTACTTGTCGTGCAGGAAGCCCGGAACCCAGAAGAGATAGAACCACCAGACCGGGTCAGTGAGAAGCTTGCCGACGAGGAACGCCCATGCGGGGCGCTTGGTGATCAGGCGCGAATAAGGGACGCGGGTCTGCGCTTCGTGTTCGCTGCCGGATTCGATGAGCCTGCGCTCTTCCGCCGTCAGTAATTTGTGCTCCGACGGGCGGCGATAGAAGCTCAGCCAAACGATGAGCCAAACGACGTCCAGGCTGCCGGTGAAGATAAACGAAGCGCGCCATCCGAAGTGCGCCGCGACGATGGGAACCGCGAGGGGCGCGACGATGGCGCCGATATTCGATCCGCTGTTGAAGATGCCGGTGGCGAAGGAGCGCTCGCGGCGAGGGAACCAGTCGGCGACGGTTTTGATGGCGGCGGGGAAGTTGGAGGCCTCACCGATTCCGAGCGCGAAACGCGCGGCGCTGAACTGAAACGGCGTACTCGCTAGCGAATGCAGCATGGACGCCGCGCTCCACACCGCGACTGCAAGCGCATAGCCGAGGCGCGTGCCGAGCCAGTCCATAGCGCGGCCCGCGAAGGGCATCATCAGCGCGTAGGCGAGTTGGAAGAAAGAAACGATCGACCCGTAGTCGGATTCGGTCCAGTGCAGTTCGCGCTCGAGGACGGGCTTGAGAATCCCGAGGACCTGACGGTCGACGTAGTTGACCGTCGTCGCGAAGAAGAGCAGGCCGCAGACGGCCCACCGGACGTTCGTTCCGAGGATGCTGCGGCGTTCGGTTGCGGCTACACTGCCTGGAGGCATGAGCGCTGCCGTTCGGCGACTCCTGTAAAGGTCTCGAAGTTCCCGCGGAATAGCCGCGTGACGTCACGGCGGATATCCTCGCGCGTCACCGGGCGGCCGTCATCGCTCAGAAGTTTATAGGTGTTGGTCAGGATCGGGCCGAGCGTGCGGCGCGTGTTGCGCCACTTGTAGATCACCTGTTCCAGCACGCGCGCATCGGAGTGCTGCGGTACGAAGCTCGTGCCCAGCATTTCGAGACGTTCGCGAGTCATCTCCTCGACGACGGACGGATTGTTCAGGAACCACCAGCAGCCGAAAGGCATCAGGTTGGCGAACTTCCGCGCGTAGACGCAGAGTTCGTGCTGGTTCTCGCGGCTGAGGACGCTGATGAGGAAACGGTTATCGGGGAAGTCCACGCAGAGGCGTTCCACAGAGCGAAGATCGGCTTTACCTACGGCGTCGCCGGCAAGCTTCAGCGCCGGGTTCACCAGATAACGGACTCCGATCATCACGGACATCGGGATGCCGACTTCGCGGCAGACCGGCAGGACGGATTCGCGGAAGAACTTCACACGGAGGCTGTCTTCGGGGTAGGCGAATGTGTCCGGCAGCGAGCACGCCATGTAGACGGGCTGCATGATCTCGCACCACTTCTGGATGAAGCGGCGGACTTCGGCGGTGGTCTTACCGGAGCCATCGGCCGCAACGTCGTAGCCTTTCGACTTCAGGATCTGCCAGTGCTGATCCCACTTGTTCAGGATGCGGTCGAGGCGAAGAACCGGGTGGAACTGCGGGTGACGCTCGGCGCCGCGTTCCCATAGGGGCGCTTCTTCGGGGTCGAGCGGGTCGTTGGTCATGACGACTTCGCTCACGCCGGCGAGTTTGAGTACGTCCTTGATGTGGGTCTCGATGGTTCGGCTCGCGAAGAAGGCGCGGGCTTCGCGCAGGTCGCCCCGCGTCGGAAGGCCGAAGGCGTTCAGGACCGCGACCACGCCGCGAGTCGATTCGGAAACCGGGGTGTTCTCGACGAACAGCGCCTGCCAGATATTGTCGGCCTTCTCGCGCTTCGAGAGCGCGAAGTACTCGGCGGGCTTGATGTCCGAGGAGCGGAAAAGCTCGGCTTCGAGGTAGTGATACGTGATCAGCTCATCGATACCCCAGAGCCCGAGTTCGCCCAGCGAGGGCATGAACAGATGGGTGTGGAGGTCGATGAAAGGCGTCTCGGCCAGTTCGCGATCGACGGCTTCCGCGATCTGTCCGGAGGGAATAGGGGAAGAACTCACCTTAATATAGGTATCCAATTCCGGGCGTCGGCGCAATTCAGGGTTGCTGAACGGATTGTTCAGGATAGTAATCTAACGGCAATGAACGAAGTCGTAGCGGCGGCCGAGCTAGCCGGGAACATTATCGGCGGGGATGGCGGCGCGTTCGTGATCGCGGAGTGGCGCGACGAGGGCGGTGTAACTGATCCGCCTCGGCTAATTGCGCCATTGCACATGCACCACAAAGACGATGAGGCCTGGTACGTTCTGAAAGGCGCGCTGCGGATTCGGCGGGGCGACGAGGTGGTGGAGGCCGCGGCCGGGTCGGCGGTTTTCGTGCCGCGCGGAACGCCGCATACCTATTGGAACGCGATCCCAGGGCCGACGCGATATCTGCTGGTGATGACGCCGCGTATTCATGCGCTGATTCGCGCGATTCACGCCATGACGGAGCGCACGCCGGAGAAAATGCGGGATTTGTTTCGGCAATACGATTCCGAGCTGCTCGTCTGACGCCGATGCTGGAAAAGCATAGCCTGGAAGCGCTGACCGAAGCGCTCGAGCGACTGGATAGCGGATTCGCGCGGCTGCCCGCGTTTGAAGCGGTTGCGCCGGGGCTGGACCGCATGGACGGCGTGATGGCCGAGTTGGCGGAACGGCTTCGGGACAACTATCCGTACTTCCATCCGCTCTATGCAGGGCAGATGCTGAAGCCGCCGCATCCGATCGCGCGAGCGGCTTACGCGCTGGCTACGTGGATCAACCCGAACAATCATGCGCTCGATGGCGGGCGCGCGACGTCGGCGATGGAGAAGGAGGCGGTCGCGGAGATCGCCGCGATGTTCGGGTGGCAGGAGCATCTGGGGCATCTGACCGGCGGCGGCACGATGGCCAATCTGGAGGCGCTATGGGTGGCCGGGCGGTTGAGCGCGGGCCGGACGATTGTGGCTTCGGCGCAGTCGCATTACACGCATGAGCGGATCAGCGCGGTGCTGGGGCTGCCGTTTGCGAAAGCGGCGGTGGATTCGCGCGGGCGGATGGATGTGGAGTCGCTCGAAGCGCTTGCGGCGCGCGGTGATGTGGGATGTGTTGTGGCGACTTTGGGAACGACGGGTGTGGGCGCGGTTGATCCTTTGCCGGAGATTTTGCGGCTGCGTGAGCAGTTCGGGTTTCGGGTACATGTGGACAGCGCGTACGGCGGGTACTTCACTCTGGCGGGGAATCTGCGGCCGGAAACGCGGATGGCGTTCGATCGCATCGGCGAGGCGGATTCGATCGTGATCGATCCGCATAAACATGGATTGCAGCCTTATGGATGCGGGTGCGTGCTGTTCCGCGATCCGGCAGTGGGGGCGCTTTACAAGCACGATTCGCCTTATACGTATTTTTCGTCGCGGGATCTTCATTTGGGCGAGATCAGTCTGGAGTGCTCACGTCCGGGGGCTTCGGCGGCGGCGCTCTGGGCGACACAGCGGCTGCTTCCGCTTGAAAAGGGCGGGGAGTTCGCGCGGTCGTTAGAGGCTTCGCGCGCGGCGGCTTTGGAACTCGCGGCACGTTTGAAAGGGGCTGGCGAGTGGGTGGTTCCGTTCGAGCCGGAACTCGACATTGTCGTGTGGGCGCCTCGGCGGAGTTCGGCGCGCGAGGTTTCGGCCGCGTCGCAGGCGATCTTCGATGAGGCGGCTCGGCGTGATCTGCATCTTGCGTTGATTCAGTTGCCGGTTGCGTTCTTCGCCGAGGCGTGGCCGGAATTGGTGAAGGACCGCGAGTATGTATTGGGCTTGCGATCGGTTCTGATGAAGCCGGAGCATGCGGTCTGGGTAGATGAGATCATTGCCCGATTGCGCGAATCACCGCATCCGTGACCCTTTTCGTCGTGGCGGAGCCACCTAGATCGGGCGTATGAAGGGCACGATCCGACAGGGTCTGTTCGATGGCGCGTATCAGGCGGGCGGCGGCGGCGTGTTCGCCGAGATGATCGAGCATCATTGAGGCGGACCAGAAGGAACCGATCGGATTCGCGATTCCTGTGCCGGTGATATCGAACGCTGAGCCGTGAATCGGTTCGAACATTGACGGGAACGTTCGTTCGGGATTGAGGTTCGCGGTGGGGGCGATTCCGAGCGACCCGGCAAGCGCGGCGGCGAGGTCAGAGAGAATGTCGGCGTGCAGGTTGGTGGCGACGATGGTGTCGAGCGAGGCCGGTTTCAGGGTCATCCGGACGGTCATTGCGTCGACCAGCATCTTGTCCCACTTGACTGCGGGAAATTCGGCGGCGGTCTCGGCGGCGATTTCGTCCCACAGGACCATGCCGTGACGCTGCGCATTGGATTTCGTGACTACCGTGAGGAGCTTGCGCGGACGCGATTCGGCGAGTTGGAACGCGTAGCGCATGATGCGCTTTATGCCGGCGCGAGTGAAGATGGAGACGTCCGTCGCGACTTCTTCGGGGAGCCCGCGATGAGAGCGCCCGCCGATCCCCGAGTATTCGCCCTCCGAGTTTTCTCGCACGATCACCATATCGATGTCGGACGGCCTGACGCCTCGCAGCGGGCTTTCAATGGCGCCGAGCACGCGGGCGGGCCGAATGTTCGCGTATTGGTCGAAAGGCTGGCAGATAGCGAGGCGAAGGCCCCACAGGGTGATGTGGTCGGGAACATCGGGCGCGCCGACGGCTCCGAAATAGATGGCGTCGAACGGGCGCAGTGTCGCGAGCCCGTCCGGGGGCATCATGACGCCGTGGCGGTGGTAGTAATCGGAGCCCCAGTCGAAGCGTTCGACGTGGAGCGAAAAACCGCCATCAGCGCGGGCGCAGGCGTCAAGTACGTCGAGCCCCGCGGGGATTACTTCGTTGCCGATACCGTCGCCGGGGATGGCGGCGATGTTGTAGGTGCGCATTCTCTCAGTTTGCGGGATAGCGGATTACGGTGAAGTTCTGAAGAGTCAGGGTATCCGGTCCGGCGGCGGAGAGCTGGCCCTGGAAATCGATCTTTACGCCGGAGGCGGCGGGTATGGTCAGGATGCCGGGGAGGAAGTTCAGAACAGTGCCCCAACTCTGGGTTGAAACTTCGGCGGCGGAAGGGCCGATGGCCACGTCGGCTTGCCCCACAAGCGCGGAGTCCTGCGCGCCGGCGTGACGCGTGAGGATTGGAGAACCGCCCCAGTTCACGGCGATGTCGAAGCCCGACGCGGTGTTCGCGTGGGCGAAGCTGAAGCGGATTTCGATGCGATCGCCGGGGTTCATGCCCGCGGCGGGGACATCGCAGCTTCCGAGGCTTTGAAAAACGTTGGCGGCGCTCAAGAGGCCGTTGGCGCTACAGAGGACCTGGACGGCAGGCCGATTCTGAAGCTGCGGCGAGTTGGGGGAACTGCCGGTGTTCGAGCCGGGCGGGTCGATGCGATAGGAGGCCATAAGCGTATCTCCGGGCATGGGAATGGCGGCGGCGACGAACTGAATGGTGGCGCCGTTGAGGCTGTAATCGAAGCCGCCCTTCATATAGACGCCGTTGCGGAAGAGCATCAGGCTTGACCCCGTGGGCGCGTGGCTCAGGGTGAACGTGGCGTTCGAACCATCGACCAGACCCGCGGGAGTTTCGGCGTCGAAGAACTGCGGGACGAGTCCGCCGCAGGGGCCGGTGGTTCCATCGACCATGACGCAGTCGCCGACCGCGCCGATGGCGGTGTCGATCTGGCCGTTCTGGTTGATCACGGCGACGCTGCCCGGGCCGAACGCCGGGCCTTTGACGGGGCGCTGGGAAAGGTCGGCTACGAGGCCGACGACGGTGGATTCAGAGATCGCGGTCTGGTTCCCGTTGGTCAGGTTGCTGGACGTGATCATGCCGGTGCGGACCTGCGCGACGGTGAGCGGGATGACGCTGGAGGGCACGGTCCAGGATTCGGTGAACTGCTGATTGCCATCGCTTTGATAGTGGACGGTGTAGGTGTTAGCGGGTGCGGCGGCCGCGGCGTTCGGCGCAAGCTGCACCATCAGGTTGCCGTTGACCACGTTGACGACCTGGCTTTGCTGGATGACCGCGCCGAGGTTGGCGGCGTTGAAGGTATTCCACTGGATGGTGAGGGCTCCGGTGAAGCGCGTGCCGTCGGCTTTGAACAGCGTGTCCTGGATGGTGGTGAGGCTGGCTTGCGCCAGGGCGGTTTGCTCCAGGGCGCCGGTTGCAAAGGCGGCGATCAGGAAGATCCCGTGGAGCGGCGTGGATCGGTTGGGAAGAAGTCGCATGGTTGTCTCTCGGACACACGAGTAGCATCGGGTGGGGCGGGAGGGCTGGTTGGCGAGCGGGGGGATGCCGCGGAAGAGCGCGATTTTATTGGGGTTGGGCGTTGAAAGATTTTTTGGAGATTCCCGTGAACGGCGAGGGCGAATTCCCTGGATGTCATCAAATATGACATACTATTGCATATGCGGACAACGTTAATTCTCGACGACGATCTGTTCGAAAAGGCCCGGGAACTGACTGGCATGCAGGGGAAGACGGAACTCGTGCGGGCGGGATTGAAGGCGCTGATCGCTATCGAGTCGGGCAAGCGTCTGGCGCGGTTGGGCGGAACCCAGCCTCGGTTGGCTGACGTTCCGAGACGACGGCCGGCCTGATGCTGCTGGCCGACACTTCGATCTGGATCGACCATTTTCGGCGCGGCGACCGGGAATTCGGCGAAGAATTGTCGCGCGGTGAGGTCCTGATGCATCCCTTCATCCTCGGCGAGATTTCGTGCGGCAATCTGAAAGATCGTACGAAGGTGCTCTTTGGCCTTAGTTGGCTGACGCGGGCGCCGCGAGCGACCGACGAGGATGTCGCCGAACTCGTGGAGCAGAGACGGCTTTGGGGCAAGGGGCTCGGCTGGATTGACGCCCACCTTCTCGCGTCCGCTATCCTTTCAGATTGCCGTTTCCGGACGCTCGATCAGCGGCTGGATCGCGCGGCCAGAGAGTTGGGGATTCCGGCATAATCGCGCGCTGACGCACTTCGAGCGCGACATGTATCCTGCGTTTGTTATCAGAGACAGCGAAACGGGGCTTAAGCCGCCCGATTCCTCGCTTTCCTGACGAGTTCGAGCACTTCGTTCGCTTCGCGGCGGATGGCGGCGCGCTCCTCCGGGGTGGGCATCACCTCAGGCGCGGGCGTTTTACAAAACGAACCAGGGTTTTCGGCGCGAAGCTGGGCGCAGAGCTGCTGATCCGCCTGCGACATCAGGTTTTCGAGGTCGCGCATGGTTATGCGACGCGGCTGCGGCGGAGCGGCGGGCGCTGAGGCTTTCGCCGATTCACTTGCGGTGATGCGGGAGGCTCGCAGCACCTGGGCGCTGTCGGTTAGTCCGACGCAATCCGTCATGTCGATTTCCAGGCGGACTTCGCGTTCGGTTTGCAGTTTGCGCAGTTCGGCGATAGAGCGGCGAAGCGCGAGTTGCGCGGCAGCGCGGGCGCGTTCGATGGATTTCCGTTTTCGATCGAGGGGGTCTTCGTTGGAATCGCCGGTTTCACAGAAGTGGTTCGCGAGCGCGACTTCGTCGATCCGGCAGCGGCGCAGGCGCCAGTTGGCTCCCAGGATTTCGTCCGCGAAGGTTTGTTCGAGGATGCCCTGGGGGTTGAGTTCGATCATGAGGGCTGCGCGGGTTTGCGCGTATTCGGTTTGTTCGTTCGTGAGGACGAAGTCCTGGAGAGGCACGTTGTTCGTTGGCATTGGATGTGAACCCTTTCGCGGCTCAGCCTAGCCTGCGACGGTACGGCTGCCACCGTTCTGGCTCGGGTTTTGTTGATTTGGCTTGGGAAATTGGCTCGACGAAGTTGTGAATCCAAATTCAGTCATCACATGTTTACCAGGGATTGCGCAGTGAGCGCAAATCCGGCTCGCGATATTTAGTCGAAAGATGTTTGTCATTATGCCCGGCCTCACGCCAATCCCAAGGTATCGAGATACGGCGCTACTGCCTGATAGACTCGCCTGATGGCTTTTGCGAAAACGGCTCCCGGACTGTGAAGCGTGGGAGCCGTTCTGAAACGCTCAGATTCGTGATTGCTTATGGTTTGGGTCCAATGTAGCCGTTGCCGGTGCTAAAAATCCACCCGCCAGAGACCTTTTCCAGATCCTCCTGGCTGATTTCCTCGCCTTCAGGCTTGCTTGGCGGAACTTCGTCTTTGCTGCTGTTGTTCGCTTCGCTCATTGTTGTGAGAATCTCCTGAGATTTTTTACCCACACGCCGGTTTAGACGCAGCATTGAGTGTCTCACCGACTGCGTGCCGTTACAAATAAAAAATTATGGCACTGGATTAGTCAAGTATGTCATTGCCAAAAATTGCTTGTCGCTGGACCCGGTGTACAAAGTCTCGATGCTTTGTTTAACGGGATTCGCGTAAGCGCCGAATACCCGACGAAACGCAATCACGCCTTCGCGTGACTCAACTGTTCTTACGGAACTAGTCCCAGATTTCCTGGATCCGCCCGTCTTCGATTCGAAGAATTGCGAAATGATTGCGCGTATATTCTCGCGTCGGATCAGAAGGATCTTTGTAGCGCTTGTCCCACATCATTACGACAAAAGGACCGTCGGCGAATTCCAGCACCGGCGCATTCTTCCACTCCGGCTTGATGTCCTGAGGCTGATGGTCCGGGAGGCTGTGAATGAACTGTTTCAAACCTTCACGGTCAACGGGCTCGACCGGATTGTGCTCTATGAAGGATGACGAAAGAAGCTTTTCGATGTCCTCGATGTGTCCATATTCCACGACATTCTTTTCGAAGCGCGTTGCGATCGCCAGGTTCTGTTGTTCCGCCGTTGAAGGTTTCGCTGTGTTCCAGGTGGAGGGCGGCGGAGCCGTGGACGGAATGAACGCAGGGGAACCAGGGTCTTTCCGGGCAGCATCCCAGTGCTCCTGTATCTTTCCGTTTTGAAGGCGAAACAGATCGAAGCTGTATTCATAGACCCACTGTGAAGAGTCTTTGGGATTTTTGAATTTGTGCTCGAAGACCAGCCAGACGAAATTTGCCTTTGCGCCCGCGACCACCGGAGGATTTTGAACTCGCTCGGGAATCGGCTCGATCGCAGGTCCGAGGCTCTTGAAGAACGTCATCAAAGCAGCTCGACCAGTAGGAATATTCGGATTGTGCTGGATGAAGTCCTCGGCTGCGTAGTTCGCGCCCAGTTCGGTGTGGCGAGCTTCGATGACTTCTCTCCACCAGTCGAGAACGAAAGCGAGGTTCTTCTCTTCCGCGGGAGTCATGGGGGCGACTTGTTTCGTGCTGGGGAGATGTCCCGGTTGTAGAGATTGACCGGATGCGGAGAACAAGGCAACGAAAAGCAATGGAAGAGCGATCGCGATGCGCACCGCCTCCGTCCACGCTAAATGAAATGAAATCCTATGTCGATCGCGTTCCTCGAAGACATCCTCGAACTGATCGTCCATTTGTCCCCCACATTCTGCGCAAATCCTGCTGTCAGAACTACCATTGGAGATCCGTAGAATCCGCATTTCAATCGTGCCGAAGAGCGCGGATCGGATCGATCCTGGAGGCACGGCGAGCAGGCGCAAAAGCTGCGAGCAGCGATACGGCGATCAGAAGCGCGGCTGTGCCGCCGACCGTCAGCGCATCCGAACCTGCAAGGCCGTAAAGCATGACTCGAATGAATCGCGTGAGCCACATAGCCGCAATCAAACCAAGCACGATACCCGCGCCCGTGACCCAGAATGCTTCGCGCAATACGCGGGAGAGAACCTGGCTGGCCCGTGCTCCCAGCGCGATGCGCAAGCCGATTTCTCCGGTCCGGGTATTGACCGCATACGCCATCATTCCATAAATACCAATGCTGGCAAGCACCAGCGCCAGCAAACTGAAACCTCCCGCAAGCTGCGCGAGAGCGCGTTCGTCCGCCAGAGTTGACCGTACCTGCTCCTTCATCGTGCGAACGTCGATCATTGGCAGATCCGGATCAAGGGATTCGATGGCTGTTCGAGCCCCGGTCAATAGGCTGGCCGGGTCCGCGATGGCGCGCAGTTCAACCACCATGCGACTCGGCCCGTTCGACTTCTGGACATACGGGGCATAAAAGGTGGGAGGGGTGTCGGTGCGCAGATCAGCATAACGCGTGTCCGCAGCGATGCCCACGATCTGAATCGGGCCCTCTACGACATCTGTTTCGAACGTTTTCCCGATGGGGTTCCCGTTGGGAAAGAACTTCTCTGCCAGCGCGCGATTCACAACCGCGACTTTCGGGGACGTCGAATTGTCATGCCGGTTGAATGCGCGCCCCTGCAAAATCGGGATGCCGAGCGTCTCAAAGAAATCTGTACCGACACCGTTGGTTTGAACCCGAGCGGGATCCTTTTGCTTTGGTCGGCCCAGGACATTGAAATTCGCTCCCGAATGTCCATCGCCGATGATGCCGATGTTACTGACGGTTACCGAGCGAACGCCTGGAAGCGACGCGAGCCTTTCGTCCAACTGTTTGAAAAACGCGGTCATTTGCGCATCGCTGTAGCGGGCGCGCGGAAGGTCGAGGCGGAAAAGCAGGATATGGCTCGATTCAAATCCCAATGGAATGCGATCGAGATTGAACAGTGTGCGGACGAAGAGCCCCGCGCCCATCAGCAGGGTCGCGGAGATCGCAATTTGGCCAATCACGAGGGTCTTATCGAACCTGAGCCTTTGATGGCTGGCGGTGGCGCTCCCCGATTCCCGGACCCCGGCATGCGCCGCAATCCGCGTCGACTGCCAGGCAGGCGCGAGTCCGAAGAAAATGCCGGTGGCGAAGGATATTCCCAGAGTGAACAGAAGCACGCGCCAGTCGAACTGTACCGGCGCCAGTTCCAGTTGCGACGAATTCGTCAACAGCCTCAGGGCAATGTTGCGGCCGAGATAGCCGAAGAGCAAACCCGCCGCTCCCCCAAAGCCGGAAAGCAACAGGCTCTCGGTGAGCATTTGCCGGACGATACTTCCGCGGCCGGCCCCCAGCGCCATGCGCGTGCTAAGTTCACGCTGCCTGGTCGTCGTGCGCGCCAGGAGCAGATTCGCGAGATTGAGACAAGCCAGCAGCAGGACTAATCCTGCAAGCGCGAGCAGTACATACCACGGCCGCGCGTATTGTTTGCGAAAGTAGTCCAACCCGCGATCCCCCGGCTCGAATTGCAGATGGAATCGATCCAGGTCCCCTGTTTGCCTGAGAATCGGCATCGCGGTCTGTCGCAATATGGCATCAAGTTCGGTCTCAGCCCGCCTTTCCGGAACGTCCGGCCGCAATCTGGCAAGGATTTGCACCCACCACGACTGCGGGTTGTCGAGCAGAGAGACGCTCCCAATCTGGGCCTTCGGCAGAATCAGCGGCTGCATGGTGATCGGAACAAAGATTTGCACCGGGCTACGCATCTGCAACCCCGCAAAACGCCCTCTGCTGACGCCGACGATAGTCACCGCAGCGCCATTCAATGAAATGGCCTTCCCGAGAACCAGAGGAGACCGCCCGAATCGCCACGTCCAGAATCCATCGCTGATGACGGCTACGGGGCCGCTGCCGGGCGCGGCATCGTCCGCCGCGGTTAACGTCCGCCCCAGTTCCGGATTTACGCCGAGCGCCTGAAAGGCATTCCCGCTGATGAGTTCCCCCTTAATCATCTCCGCGTGCCCGTCGATGGTGGCGGCCATCGGAACATCTTTGAATGCGATGAGCGCCTGCGCAGCATCGGTTCTCTTGCGCATTTCTTCGAACACGGAGTAAGAAAAGCTGTCGCTGCTCAGTCCGCCGGCTTCGCTCGGCCCGACATCTCCCCACACGGGAGGAACCGGCCGCTCGGGGCCGCTGATCCAGGTCAGCATTCGCAACTCGTGTGGGCTCGACACCGGCAGCGTGTCAAACAATACTTGCTTTGCCGCGGCAAAAATCGCTGTATTCGCACCGATGCCAAGAGCCAGCGACGCAATGGCGACGCACGTCAGCATGGGATTTCGCCGCAAGTGGCGCAAACCAAAACGAAGGTCCCGCATTAATGCGGGAAAGAGGGAGAAGGTGCGTTGCTCGTGGCGCCGTTCTCTCAACAAGGTCGCGTTCCCGAACTGGCGCCTTGCCGCTGCTTCCGCATCGCAGGGCGCCATACCCTGGAGAATGAAGCGTTCCTTCAGCATCTGGATGTGCAGTTGGATCTCGTCTTCCAGTTCACTATTGGACCGTCGCTGGCCAACGAGTCCCCGCAGCTTCGCCATGAATATCAGGATGCGGATAGCCATGGTTATTGCTCCCCCTGAAGCTTAAGCACCCGGGCAATGACGCCGGATATCCGCTCCCAGTTCTCGGTCTCGATCGTGAGTTGCTTGAGACCGGTTTTGGTTATTGAGTAAAACCTGGCTTTTCGGTTGTTCTCCGAAACGCCCCATTTCGCCGCGATCCAGCCTCGCTGCTGCAACCGCAATAGCGAGGTATACACCGTGCCTTCATTCAACTTCAGCACGTCGTCGCTCACCTGCTCGATGCGTCTCGCGATTCCAAATCCGTGTTGCGGGCCGAGCGCGTGGAGGGTCTTAAGAATCATCAGGTCGAGAGTGCCTTGCAGAACCTCGGACTTTTCGGCCATATCCCTCCTTTGCACAACACAAAGGTATCATCGTCCCTTTGGAATGTCCACAGGAGAATTCAGACTAGTCTCTGTGGCTGTGTCTGGATGGAGAGAACAGGCAAGTCACTCACCGATGTATATGCACGGCGGAGGTGGCGCCGGGGGTATTCTGAACACTCGTCTGAGAGCTTGACGCCAAGGCGCGACACCTCAGCGTCACACGTGCGGACCGGATTTGTTGTCCGTGCCGCTCGCCGGGCTTCTTGAAGTGCGGAGAAGGGTGTTGTGGATTTGTTTTCAGCAACGCGAATTGCTTATCCGCGCGAACAATGCCCGGGCTATACGCTCATCGATTCGTTCGCTTCAAGATCAGCCTTAAGCTGCGTGTCGATACGCTGCGGGTGGCGACGGTCAAGCCACTGATGCAGTTCTTCCATCTGCTCGGGCGTGAGAGCGTTTATTGCGCGTTCAATATCCTGCACCGTAGTTAACCGCATGGCTGCCTATCGCATGTACATGCCGCCGTTGACGTCGATTACGCTGCCGGTGATGTAGCTCGCATCCTCACTGCAGAGGAATCGCACGGCGGCGGCGACGTCTTCGGGCTTTCCGATGCGTCCGAGCGGAATGCCTTGCGTGATGCGTTCCTTCTGATCGTCGCGGAGAACGCTCGTCATGTCCGTTTCGATGAATCCCGGGGCGACGGCGTTCACGGTGATGTTGCGCGAGCCTAGCTCCTGGGCTAGCGATTTCGTGAGCCCAATCAGTCCCGCTTTCGACGCGGCATAGTTCGCCTGGCCCGCGTTGCCTGCCTCTCCGATGACCGATGAGATATTCACGATGCGGCCCCAGCGTTCGCGCACCATGGGCGAGATCACCTGTTGGATACAGTAGAACGCTCCGGTGAGGTTGGTCTGGAGGACCGAATTCCAGTCCTCGGGTTTCATCCGCAGGGCGAGTCCGTCTTTGGTCATACCCGCGTTGTTGACGAGAATGTCGATGCGGCCGAACTCTTTCGCGGTTTTGCCGACGGCTTCCTTTATGGAAGCCTGGTCAGCCATGTCGATGGCAGTGACGAAAGCTTCGGCTCCGGCTGCGCGGACTTCGGCGGCCACTTCTTCGAGCTTTTCGACCTGACGCGCGGCGAGCGCGACCCGGATACCGGCCTTCGCGAGATCGAGCGCGCAGGCTCGTCCAATTCCGCGGCTTGCGCCGGTGATCAATGCGGTTCGATTCATGGGGAACCTGCCATCATAGTAGATCGGTCCACATGGCATACGACGACCTGCGCGAGTTCATCGCGGCGCTCGAAAAGCACAAACAGCTCAAACGAATCTCCTTTCCGGTCGATCCCAAACTCGAGATTGCCGAGTTCGCGGACCGGTCCGTGAAGAACCGCGGCCCGGCGCTGCTGTTCGAGAGGCCCGGCGGCGGGAGCGTTCCGCTGCTGATTAACGCGTTCGCGAGCATGCGGCGGATGGAAATCGCGCTGAAGGTTTCGTCGGTGGATGAGGTGGCGAAGCGGATCTCCGAGTATCTCGAAATGCGCATGCCCGAAGGGCTGCTGGGCAAGCTCAAGATGCTGCCCAAGCTTGCCGAGATGGGCGCGTTCTTTCCGAAGATCGTCGCGAAGGGGCCGTGCCAGGAGGTGGTGAAGCATGACGGGTTCTCGCTTTACGACTACCCGATCCTGACGTGCTGGCCGGGTGATGGCGGTCCTTTTATTACGCTGCCGATGGTGTTCACGCGCAATCCGGAGACGGGCAAGCGCAACTGCGGCATGTACCGCATGCAGGTTTACGACGAGCGCACGACTGGCATGCACTGGCAGACGCACAAGCAGGGCGCGGAGCACCACAGAAGGCGCGTCGCGGAAGGGCAGACGCGGATGGATGTGTCGGTCGCGATCGGGGCGGATCCGGCGACGATGTATTCGGCAATTTTGCCGCTCCCGCCCGATCTCGACGAAATGATGATTGCAGGATTTCTGCGCGGCAGCCCGGTCGAGATGGTGAAGTGCCAGACGAATGATCTGGAAGTGCCGGCGAATGCGGAGATCGTGCTGGAAGGTTACGTGGAGCTTGGCGAGTCGCGGCTGGAGGGGCCTTTCGGCGATCACACGGGGTATTATTCGCTGGCCGATCAGTATCCGGTGTTTCATGTGACGTGCGTGACGCAGCGCAAGGAGCCGGTCTATGCGACGACGATCGTGGGTCCGCCGCCGATGGAGGACTTCTATATGGGCAAGGCGATCGAGCGGATCTTTTTGCCGCTGATGCGCATGCAGATTCCCGAGATCCGGGACATGTGCATGCCCGCCGAAGGCATCTTTCACAATCTGATGCTGGTGTCGATCCGGAAGTCGTATCCGGGGCACGCGCGGAAAGTGATGAGCGCGATCTGGGGGCTCGGGCAGGCGATGTTCACCAAGTGCATCGTGGTCGTGGACGAGGATGTGGATGTGCAGAACGTGAGCGAGGTCGCTTGGCGGGCGTTGAACAATATCGATCCCGAGCGCGACGTGCAGTTCACGATGGGGCCGATCGATTCGCTGGATCATGCGAGCCGTCTGGTGAATTACGGAAGCAAGATGGGGATCGACGCGACGAAGAAATGGTCCGGCGAAGGGTTTACGCGCGAGTGGCCCGAGGTGCTGCGTATGTCTCCGGAAGTGAAGAAGCGGGTGGACGAGCTATGGAAAAAGGCCGGATTGTAGCGGCGCTGGCGCTTGCGGCGGCGTTGTGCGCCGGGGCGCTTGCGTGGGCGGAAGACGTTCATCCGATCACGCACCGGAAGATCGCGCAGGTGATGGGCCCGGGCGGCGCGGATTGGCTGGTGCGTCCGGAACGGCAGGCGGAGGAGCATCCGGACGAGGCGCTGGATGCTTTGAGAATTCCGAAGGACGCGGTTGTGGCGGATATCGGAGCGGGGGTTGGTTACTTTACCTGGCGGCTGGCGGAGCGCGTGGGGCCGGGCGGGATTGTATACGGCGAAGATATTCAGCCCGAGATGCTGGATCGGTTGCGCGAGAACATGCAGCAGCGGCATATTGCGAATGTGCGGCCGGTGTTGGGGGCTGTTGACGATCCGAAGCTGCCGAAGTCAGCGATCGATCTGATCCTGATGGTGGATGTTTACCACGAGTTTTCAGAGCCGGAGAAGATGCTGAGGCACATGCGCGAATCGCTGAAGGAGGGCGGGCGGTTAGTGCTGCTGGAGTACCGGGCGGAGGATCCGAAGGTGCCGATTCGGCCCGAGCATAAGATGACGGTGAAGCAGGTGCGGGCGGAGGTCGAGCCGGAGGGTTACCGATTCGAGGAATCGATCGAAGTTCTGCCGCAGCAGCACATCATTATTTTCCGGCGCTGAGTCTAGTGGTGGACGAGTTCGGAGTCCGAGAAACGCAGTTCGCGATCGAGCACCATTTCCATCGTGGTTCCCTGGGGGATCGAGAGATCAGGCCCGCGAGTAGACAGGACCGCGGCGAGTCCGGCGGCCGCTCCCGCGGCGGCGCCGATTCCGACTCCCATTCCGCCATGGTCGCCCGCAACTCCGGCTAGTCCTCCAAGTCCGGCGCCAGTTGTGGTGGTTCGCGCGATGGTGGCGACGTCCTTGCCTTTCGCGCTTTCTCCGGTCATTTTGCCTTCGCCGTCGAGTCTGCCGCCCGCATCAACACTGCCGGGCCGTGAACGGAAATCGCGCGTGGTTCCGTTCGGCAGGGTCAGAGATTCAAAACGAAAATTCAGATCGGACTTGCCCTTCACGCGTCCGGCGCGCTGGGAGTCGATAACGATGCCGGTAACGTAGGATCCCTGCGGGATCACGAGCTTACCGCTGGCGAAAACCGGGAATGCGGTCTGCAAATAAATCCTGTCGCCGGGCATCGTGCGGGCTGTGTTGATCGAATTTGTCATGCGGAGCAGGATTCGCGTGCCGGGAGGGATCACGTATTCCGGGCCATTTGGCGAGTCCACCTGAGCGGGCGCGGGGAGGCGGCGAATGAGTTCGGCTTTCTCCTGCGGAGGCGCTGACAGATGGTCGGAGACCGCGGCGGGTGGCGCGGGCGCGTGATCCGGCGTGGCGGCTACCGACACCGTCTGGGGCGGCGCGGGCGCAACGCGCTGGGTCATGGGCGGTGGTGGCGGCGCGGCGCCCCAATAGTCATAAGAGAGGTTGGATTCGACCTGAGCGCCGGAGTCTTCCGTGGTGCGGATTATCGTGAGGTGTTTGCCGTCGGCGGATTTGGTCCAGCGCTCGAAATAGGTGTATTCGGCGCGACCGCCAACGATGACGCTCGACAGCATCGCCGAGCCCTCCCATTTCGTCGCGATGGTGAAGTTCAGTCCGTCAGCTTCGCTGTGGCCGGGCTTACCGGTTGTCGAATAGACGACCACTACGGCGGGCTGACCTTCATGTACGCTGCATGCCGCGGTGATCGTGTCGGCGGTCTGCGTGATCGAGAGGAAAGCCGTAGGAACGTCGAAACGGCTGGCGATGGAGCTTTGCCCGAAGTTGAGTTTCCAGTTGCCGGAGAAGTTGCGCGATGCATCCTGGCTCGGCGCAAGGACAGCCGAAAAGGCCAAAATCCCTGTCAGAATACCGAGCCGCATGTGAATCAGAATAGCTCAGAATCCAGACGGCGCAGCGCGCAGAGTACCAGTGCGCCATCCTCCGCCGAGGAGCTTTACTTCTGCTTCTTTGCTTTATCTTTATTCCCCGTTTTTCCGCGGAAGGCTTTAATGCCGGCTTTGAGGAAACGGGCGGCTTTTTCGGGTCCTCCGGTCGCGTTCACTGTGAACTTTTTCCTACGCTGCTTGTTGTAGGAAACGAAGAAGGCTTCGACTTGCGCGAGCAGCGTCTTGCTTACCTCGTCGATCGTCTCGACATCTTCATGTTCGTAGGAATGGATGGCGACGCCCAGCAGCCGGTCGTTGCGCTCGCTCTTGCCATCCTCGGTTTGCTCGGCCTCGATGATGCCGATGAGGCGAATCTCTATCAGGCATCCCACATGCGCGGGGGCGTCCATCAGGACCATGACGTCGAGCGGGTCTCCATCATCGCCCAGCGTTGAAGGGATAAAGCCGAAGTCGAAGGGAAACATCATGCCTTCCGGCAGGAGGCCACCGAGCATGAACAAACCGGAAGCAGGGTCGTAATCAAACTTGTTGCGGCATCCTTTCGGCGTCTCGATAATCGCCCGGCAGGTTGCTTTATCGCTGTCGAACCGGTTCGCAAGATGTGTCAGATCAGCCATTACTTTGTTTCCTCAGAACGGGCGCGCAAGAATGAGCTGTGCGCCGGTTTCCTTTTTCGATCCTACTTCCCCTCAGCTTGTGCGCACAGCCGGCGCTGGAGCGCGGGGCTTTGCCCGAGCATTGGCCGTCCGGCGGGCCGAATTGTCTCGAGATGCAGGAGTTTTATGTCCACGAGTACAATCCAACGTTTTATGTTCTGCGGCAATCCGGCTGCACGGATTACGAGAAGCCGTTTCTCTATCTGATCTTCGGGTCGGAGAGGGCGATGTTGTGGGATACGGGGTCACGCAATTCGCGTGTCAGAGAAGCGGTCGATCGATTGATCGATCGATGGCTCAAGGCCAATAAGCGCGAGTCGATTCCGCTGCTGATCGTTCATTCGCACCGGCATGGCGATCACATCGCTGGCGATGCCCAGTTTGCGGGACGGCCCGATACGACGCTGATCAAGCCGGATCTTGCGAGCGTGCGGGAGGTTTTTCGTTCCGGGGTTCTGGATCTGGGCGGGCGCGCGATGGATGTCATTCCGATTCCCGGTCATACGGACGATTCGATCGCGCTCTATGACCGGCGCACGGGCATTCTGCTGACCGGAGACACCGTTTATCCAGGGCGGCTCTACGTGAGCGACTTTCCGGCTTTCAGGACGAGCATTCACACGCTGGCCGATTTTGCTGCGTCACATCCGATTGCGCATGTGCTGGGTAACCACATCGAGCAGACGAGGACGCCGTTCGTCGACTATCCGGTCGGAACGAAATATCAGCCGGATGAGCATGAACTGGCGATGAGCGCAGGCAGCATCTTTGAACTCGATCGGGTTGTTCAGAGCATGGATGCGCCGAAGAAAGTTTTTCTGCGCGATATGACGATCGATCCGCGAATTCCTAACGCCACGCCCATTAAAACAAGGCCTTGATCTGGAACTGCAGCGAGCGCGCTTCGAGTTGATTCGTGACTCCGGCGAGAGGAGCGCCGAAGCCCGGTCCGGGCGCGGCGCCGTTGCCGTAGGTACCGCTGTAGCCTACGAAATTCGGGTGATTGAAGATGTTGAGGACTTCGATGCGGGGCTCGATTCGCAGGTGTTCATTGAAGGTGATGGGACGTTCCACGAGCGTGGAAAGCTCGTAGATCGGACTGCCGCGACCGGCGTTTCGGCCCACGACGGCGTCACCGATGACAGGGCGGTCCGTGGTGGCTCCAGTGTCGCCAGAGTTGTTGACGCCCGTGACGTAGTTGTAAGGAAGGCCCGTGGCGAGGGTTGCGATTCCGCCGATGTGAAGGCCCCAAAAGCCGGACCAGACGCCGCTCAGGACGGCGCGCTGGCGCTGATCGAAGATGGCGCTGGCGCGCTCGGCTCGGCCAGTGAAATTCGCATCGTTGGGGTTCTGGCTCGGAATGTCGGGATCCACGTTATCGATGGCGTGCGACCACGTGTAGCTGGTCATCACCGTGAGGCCGGATATGCGGCCGGTGAGATTGGTCTGGAGCGAATGATATATGGCATAGCCGTTGTTCACGTCGCTCTGGATCACGGCGTAGGGAGGCTGCGGATTTGTGGCGGTATTCGGGTTGCACGTCGTGTTGTGCTGGGCGTACCACCAGATCCAATAAGGACGCGTGCAGTTGGCGGCCTGCGCGGAGCGAACCTGGCCCGGGGCTGTGCGGGTGACGGGCGCAGGCGGGTCGACATCGAGCGGGCGGTTGATTCGCAGCGTGTGAGAGCCGACGTAATCGGCGCGCGCCACCCAGCCTTTGGCGATGCGGCGCTCGACGCCGAAGGTCCACTGTTCGGAGTAAGGATTTAAGAGACCCGACGGATAGCCGATCAAGGTTGAGGTGGGGAAGAACTGATCGAGATATGCGCGGTCGCCGGGGCGGATGTAAAGGCTGCGAAGCGGCATTTGCGCGCCGGGCGGAAAAGCGGGCAGGGGGACGGCGGAAACGCTCGTCGGGAAGCCGATCTGGCCGGGAGACGCGCTGTAGTTGAAGACGCCGGTGGGTCCGGTGAGCGCGTAGTTCGCCTCGCTGTTGTCGGTGATTTGCGAGTAATAGATGCCAAATCCGCCGCGGATTACGGTCTTCCCATCGCCGTGCGGATTCCACGAGAGGCCCGCGCGCGGGGCGAAGCCTTTACGGAAATCGGTGAAGGTCTGCTGCTCGTAGCGGAGGCCGAAGTTGAGGGTGAGATTCGGGCGGGCTCGGAAATCGTCCTGGACGAACAGGGACCAGAGCGCGTCGTTCACCGTGTAAGCGGCGTTGCCGTAGCTCTGTGTGTATGTCCGGACGTTCGCGATGTTGTTGAGGTAGGCGGGGCTTTCACAATAATCGAGGCTCAGAGCGCAGGTGTTGTAGAGGAACTGGCCGAGGTAGATGGGGCCGCCGAACTCTTTGCTGTCGCCGCCGGTGTGCGCTGCGAGAACGCCCGCGCCCGCGCGAAGGATATGCCGTCCACGCGCGAGAGAAATGGTGTCGTTGATTTCATATTGGCGATTCAGAAGCAGTGCGGCTTGAGAGGTTCCGCTGGTAAATGTTCCGCCGGTCGAGATGGGGACCTGATACTGAGTGCCGTAGACTTCCGGCGAGAACTGCGTGATGGGCGAGGCCAGCATGAACTGCGCGCGCAGATTGTTCAGGAGGTTCGGGCTGAGCACAGCGGTTTCGCCGAGAACGATTGAATAAGTGCGGCGATGAAAGACGCGGGCGACGCTGGGCAGCGTGTTGCCTCCCACGATGCCGTTGGGGTTCGTGTCGTAAAAGGCGTCGAGATTGCCGCGCAGGAAGATGTTGTGGCGGTCGTTGATCTGACGGTCGAGGCGGAAAAAGCCGAGCCAGCCGCGATAACGTCCGAGGAAGCTGCCGGGCGCCACAGGCGAAGTGACCGGCGACGCTTTGTTCTCGCGTGTGTACTCTGCGGCGACGAAAAAGTGCGTGCGACGGTCGCTGCCCAGCGGGCCTCCGACCGATAGCGCGGTCTGTCCCATGCTGTTGGAGGTGTAATCATTGCCGCTGGCAGCGCTCGAGGCGGTGAAGCCGGAGAGCGCCGCGGATGTGGCCGCGGGACGCCAGACTTCGACGAATTGCCCGCGCAGGCGATTGCCTCCGGTGCGCGTGACGATGTTGACGGCGGCGCCGGTACTTCCGCCGTATTCCGCCGAGAAGGCGTTTGTGAGGACCGAAATCTCCTGCGTGGCTGCGAGCGGGATGTTGGTGAAGATCGTCTGGCGGCCCCAGCTATCGTTACCGGTCGTGCCGTCCACATCGAAAGAAGTCTGACGACGGCCCGAGCCGTTGGTGGTGAAAAGGAATTGATTCGTGAAGATATCGCCCTGGTTGATGGCGGGCTTGTTGGCGGAGTCGAGGAGCGGATAGAAGGTGATGCGGCGATCGAGGATTGGGGTTTCCTGAAGCTGCTGGCCGATGATGCGGTCGCCGAGTTGAGGCGCGTCGGTGCGGATTTCACCCGCCACTCCGGTCACGGTGATTTGCGAGGATCCGCTTGCCACATCGAGTTTGAGGGTGAGTTCGGCAGTAGCGCCCGCGCCGGGAATCAGTGAGTTCAAGGTAAACGGCGCGAAGCCTTCTTTCGAGGCCTTCACGCCGAAGGTCGCGCCCGCCGGGAGGCCTGTTACGGCGAAGTCGCCGGATTCATCGGTGCGGGCTGTGCGCTTGGCTCCGGTCAGCGCGTTTGTGACTGTCACATCAACCGCGTTCACGGGCGCGCGGCTCGCGTCGATGACATGGCCCTGGATTGTAACTGTATCGGGCGTCTGGGCTCCCGCGCCGGCCAGGATCAGGAGAGGAAGCAGCGGCAAACGAGACAACCCCACACGAGGCATTGGAAAGATTGTCGCCTGGCAGCGCTTACGGGGAGATTTGTTGCGACGATGGAAGCGCTCGGCGCGTCTGGCGATGAGGAGGCCTATGACGAGAACGCTTCGCTACGGACTCTCTCTCGGAATTGCCCTTCTCATCCAGATCTGCGCCTGCACAACAAGCTGCGCAGGACGCGGCCGGTGACCTGGCCGGGACGTCCTGGCGACTGGTGAAATTCCAAGGGAGCGAGACGCTGACGCCCGACGATCCGGCGAAGTATACCGTCACGTTCGATGCGGGCCACGGCGTAAGCGTGCGAATCGATTGCAATCGTGGCCGCGGGGGATGGACGTCAGAGGGTCGGAATAAAATTCGTTTTGGCGTAATAGCCATCACACGCGCACTGCGCCCCGCCGCGCCACTAAGCGACCGGCTGGCTAAGGACTGGGACTCGATTCGGTTGTACCAACTGAAAGATGGCCATCTGTTCCTGGAACTGATGGCCGGCGGGGGCGCTTACGAATTCGAACCAGCCGGCCCGCGCCGCTGAATTCTGGGTTAATCCGGATTAAAGTCGAAGACTTCGTCACCGCAACGGAAAACCACATGCCCGCCGTTGAGGTTCTTCGTTTCGCGCGTAAGCGGAATGAATACTGCTCCATCGGTCGATTGGCCTGCGGCAAGGCGCGTGGTCGCCAATACAATCGCCGACGCTGTCGCCGCCGCTTTCAAGCGTGTGGGCATTCCGTAGGACATTGCATTCTGACGGCGCGTCTCGTAGCCGTTGGTGGATCGCATGTGGGGGATGCCGTAGAGCGCGTTTTCATAGGACGACACGAGCTTTATCACGTCTGTGTGTGACGCTTTGTCCAGCAGCATATCCACTACCTGGTTCGCGGGGAGAGCGTTGAAAGTAGCGTCGGCGTGGACGTAGGAGAATCCCTCCGGTTTTACATTCCAGTAGATCTGAGATCCGTTCGCGATCGAAACCTGAAGCAGCCCGAAACCGGCGATATGACTGGGAAGATGCGTCACGATTACCGTGAGTCCCTTCCGGGTCTCGGTCTGATATTTCATTCCATTCGATTCGTATTCAATGACTTGAGCGCGCGCCGCGTCAGGGCCGATAAGCAAGGCGACTAAGGAGAATCCAGCCACCAGGAGCCCGCGCAAGGGAATTTTCACTACCACCGCTACAAGAGTATCGCGGAGGGTCACCCCTTTCGCCACGCTTGTCCGCGCTTTCGCCACAAATTGATTCTCGATGAGAAAGAATCGCCGCAACATGACCTTACCGAACAACGTCTATGCGACGGTGCATTCTTACTATCGTCACCGCGGTGACTGCGTCGCTTGTATGGGGTTCCGCTCTTCCCGGAGCGACCTCCTCGCGCACCGCTACCGATCTGCACACTCCAGTCTGTGATCTTTCCGGCGATCAACCGGCATCGAAGAGGGCGTTGTGCCAGCATGAGCTTGCGCTTGCGGATCAGGCTCGCGGCGACTTCACGTCAGCCGAGCGCAGGCTTCACGAAGCGCTCACCTCCTGGACCAAAGCGGGTGTGGACTTTCGGCCTTCTTACGCCATCAGTCTGTTGAATCTCGGCGAACTCTATCGCCTCGAACACCGCTACGCCGAGTCGGAAGCCAGACTGCGCGAGGCCCTGGACGTCGCTAGAACGGTTCGCGATGCCTATCCTCAGATCTATCCAGCGGTCCTCACCCGCCTTGCGGGATTGTATGCGGAATCCGATCGCGCAGGGGTGGCGCGCGCGCTGCTGAACGAAAGCCTCCCTTTGTTCCGCGAACTTGCCAAGCCCCAAGGCCACGAGCACGCTCGGGCGCTCGCTACGCTCGGACTGCTCGATATCATCGCCGCGAAGTATAAGGACGCGGAATCCCACCTCCTCGATGCCATTGCGCTCTCCTCAGGCGCGGACGGGGAAGATACTCCCGAAACGGCGGAGTATCAGTCCAATCTTGCCTTGGCTTATATACAGGACCGTCAGATGGACCGCGCCGAACCCTTGCTGAACCGCGCGCGCTTCGTTCTCGAGACCAAAGGTAGCTCTAACGACATACGGCTTGCGATGGTGTACGGAGAAATCGGGCTGATGGCAACCAACCGGCGAAAATTCGCGATTGCTGAGGATGCCGAGAAGCGTTCGATCGCCATTCTCGAACGGCAGCCGGTTCCGCAGCCTTCAAAAGTAGCCCAAGCGCGAGTGAATCTCGCAGCGGTGTATCTGCAGGCGCGGCGGCTCGATGAAGCCGAGCAGATCCTCCCGGGTTTGGTCGCTGAGGAACGTGCGATGGCTCCGCGTTCATGCCTGCTCGCCGATGGGCTTCGCGAACTTGCGGATTTACGGGCGCTTCGACATTCGTGGCGAGAAGCGACGGCGCTTTATGCAGAATCCATCGCAATTTATGGCGAAAGGCTCGGTCGGGACAACCCCGGCATTGCTCCTCTTCAGAAGGCCTATGAAGAAGCATTGAAACATTCGGGCAAATCCGTCCCGGCGGCCTGAGAAACCGCCCCGTCGCAGCGCGGTTCCGCCCCCGCTCCGCGGCGCTTCGCCACAAATGGGTGTACGATTCGTCCCCGAGGACTTTAACCTCGCGCTCAGGGGATCTTTCCTGATGCGTACGTTTTGGTTATTATCCGCACTTATTTTTGCGGCGCCTTCGTTTTCGTTTGCCCAAGCTATCAGCGGTGATCTGGTGGGAGCAGTACAGGACGCGTCCGGGGCGGCGGTCGCAAACGCCGCCGTCGACGCGACCAATGAAGCGACGAATCTCAAGGCCTCGACAAAAACGAACGGAAACGGCGAGTACCGTTTCACCAACCTTCCGGCTGGCAGCTACACGCTTACTGCGAATGGCGCTGGTTTCTCACCAGCCTCGCTGAGAGCCGTCGCAGTAACCGTCGGCAGGGTGGCGACGGTTAATCTAACGCTCCAAATCGGTCAGGTAGCGACTACGGTGGATGTAACCGAAGCCCCCGCCGCGATCGACACGACTACGGCCACGATTGGCGGGACCTTCGATGCAAGAGATTCTCGCGACCTGCCAGTCTCGAGTATCGGCCCGGGGGTTCTGAACCTTGCGCTCCTGAGCGCGGGCGTTGGGAGCAACGGCGGACTTGCGGCGGGCGATGGACCGTCTGTAGGCGGGCAACGGCCGAGAAACAACAACTTCACTGTCGAGGGCGTGGACAACAACAACAAGAGCGTCACCGGTCCGCTGTTGACCATCCCCAATGATGCGACTGCCGAGTTCACTGTTATGCAGAATCAGTTCAGCTCGGAGTTCGGGCACTCTTCTGGCGGACAGTTCAACGTGACCATAAAGAGCGGAACGAACAGCCTGCACGGAATGCTTTATGAGTATTTCCAGAACCGCAATCTGAACGCTCTCGATCAGCTCTTCGCCAATTCCGGAACTCTCTCGAATCCGCGTTTTGACTTCAATCGAATTGGCGGGAACATCGGCGGTCCGATTCTCAAGAACAAGCTGTTCTACTTTGTCGATTTCGAATACAGCCCGACCGGCGAAGCCAGTTCGCCCGGCGCGATTCTCGCGCCCACGCAGCAGGGATATTCCACGCTATCTTCACTCTCCGGACTGAGCGCGACCAACCTGGCTCAATTCAAGAAGTATGTGGCTCCCGCAGCGACGCCTCTCCAGGATACGTCGCAGTACCCGATCGTCAATGGCGCACCGATTCAGGTCGGATTTCTCAATGTGGTGGCGCCGAATTACATCAACACCTGGGCTGGCGTCGTGAGCCTGGACTACAACATCTCGGATAAAGATCAGCTTCGCGGGCGGTATGCGTACAATCGCCAGATCTTCCTCGACACCTCGGCGCAGCTACCAGTGTTCTACCAGGTGATACCCCAGCTGTTCCACCTCGCGACGATCTCGGAGTATCACAATTTCTCGCCTTCGCTAGTGAACGAACTTCGCCTTGGGTACAACCGCTTCAGCAACGACACGCCCGCGGGCAATTATCAGTTCCCGGGGCTCGATGCCTTTCCCAACCTGTCGTTCTCCGACCTAAACGGTCTCTTGCTCGGCCCGGATGAGTTCGCGCCGCAGTCGCAGATTCAAAACACCTATCAGCTCAACGACAACGTTACCTGGACCCGCGGCCGCCACACGCTGCAGTTCGGTTTTGACGGGCGCCGCTCGATCGCGCCGTCGGTATTCGTGCAGCGCGAGCGCGGCGACTACGAGTACAGCACGCTGGATCTCTACCTGCACGACATCACGCCGGATCTCGTGGCGCAGCGCACACTGGGTAATCCGACTTACTACGGCAACGACTGGCGGTTGTACGGCTACGTGAGCGATGCGTGGCGCTACCGTCCGAACTTCACGATCAATCTCGGGCTGCGCTATGAGTACACGACTCCTCCGCTGAGCGCACAGACTCAGTCGCTGAATTCGATTTCGAATGTCCCCGGAGTGCTCACCTTTAACAATCCGCAGGCGCAGAAAACCAATTTTGCGCCCCGTGTCGGCGTGGTGTGGTCGCCCGGCAAGAGCGGCAACACATCCATCCGCGCCGGGTTCGGGATGGCCTACGACGTGATTTACGACAACATCGGCATCCTCGCCGTGCCACCCCAGTTCGCGACGACGATCGACGTATCGGGGGCAGGTACGCCGAACTTTCTTGCTAACGGAGGTATCACGCAATCGGCTAAAGGGGGTGCGCTCACGCCCGCCGAAGCGCGTGCGGCAACGTCTTCTTACGTACCGGATCAAAAGCTGCCCTACTCGATTCAGTGGAACCTGGGAATTCAGCATGTTTTCGCTAAGGACTTCACGTTCGAGGGCCGTTATCTCGGCACGAGAGGCGTACACCTGGACGTGCAGCAGCGTCTGAATAAGCTCGCGCCGGTAACGGCGACGAACTCCCTGCCGACGTATCTTCAGATGCCGAGCCAGGCGACGCTCGATGCGCTGCCACTCACGTTGACTCAGCTTCGAAGCATGTCGAATATTGTGCCCCATTTCGGGAACGCGGGCTTCACGAATTCCGCGTTCGTTGAGGATTCGCCCATCGGCAACTCCTCATACAACGGACTGGCGCTGCAGCTGAACAAGCGTTACTCGAATGGCCTGCAGTTCATCGGGTCGTATACGTGGAGCCACACGATCGACGACAGCACCGCCGATTTCGCCAGCACCCTGTTGACCCCGCGCAGGCCGGAGGATTTCCAGAACATGCGAGTGGAGCGGGCATCGTCCGCGCTGGACCGCCGGCAGAGGTTTACATTCGCGGCGGTGTACGACGTGCCGTTCTTCCGCAAGTCGAACTGGTTCCTGAAGAATATGGTGGGCAACTGGTCTGTCGCGCCCATCTACACGTATGAGACGCCGGAGTGGGTGACGGTGCTGAGCCAACAGGACTCCAATCTGAACGGCGACTCGGCGGCAGACCGCACGATCATCAATCCCAACGGCATTACGGGAACGGGCAGCAGCGTTGTTCCGCTGACCAACAGCGCCGGCCAAACGGTCGCGTACCTCGCTACGAATCCGCAAGCGCAGTACATTCGGGCGGGAGTCGGAGCCTACGCGAACGGCGGGCGCAACACGCTGCCGGGACGACCGATCAACAACGTCGACCTGAATCTGCTGAAGAACTTCGATATTCGGGAGCGGGCGAAGATCCAGTTCTCGGCGCAGTTCTTCAATTTCTTCAACCATCCTCAGTTCGTGCCGGGCTTCCTGAATCGCATTGACAATCCGTCCGTACCGAATACCAGCGGGGCGGTCTTCAACTACCTGACGCCAGGCAACGCAATCTTCAACAACCCCGAGGCCATTTACTCGAGCAATCCGCGGGGAATCCAGCTCGCGTTGAAAGTGTTGTTCTGATAGCGCTCTGTTCGGAGTGGAACGGTGAGGGGCCTGTTCCACTCCGAACAGACGATTCCCGGATTCGGACACTGCGTTTTCGGAACGAATAGCGCTTTCGAGCGTATATGTTTTAAAGCCGTTATGCGGCGCTTCATACCGAGGGCCACGTTAGTCAAGATCGGCGTTCTGTTCGGGGCCTGGACAGCGTACGGGCTTCTCTGCGCGTGGCAATCCCATTACTGGTACGCGCTCAGCAAGACGCCGATATCGTGGGCGGATAGTATTCGCTACGACGTGACGTACGCCTATGTGTGGGGAGCGTTAACTCCTTTTATTCTTTGGGCCGCGAGACGCTTTCGCTTCGAGAGGCGCGTGTGGCCGCGGAATCTGCTCATTCACGCCGTTTTCATGATCGTGGTAGTGGCGGTCGCCAAAACCGCGTGGGATCTGGTGGCTTATCCGGCAAGCTCGCCGTTCCGGGATTTCGCGTGGGCGAAAATTCTGCGATCGGTTGAGACGACCTACGACACGGGCACTCTCCTCTACGCGGTGGTGGTGCTTGTGGAGCACGCGATCATCTACTACCAGCGTTATCAGTGCGGCCTCGTAAAGGCCTCTCAGTTGCAGACTCAGCTCGTTCAGGCTCAGCTTCAGGCTCTGAAAATGCAGTTGCATCCGCACTTCCTGTTCAACACGCTGCACACGATTACCGCGCTGGTGCATGACGACCCCGACATGGCGGAGCGCACGATCGCGCGCCTCGGGGAGTTGCTGCGCCTGTTCCTCGCCAACAGCGCGATACATGAGGTTCCGTTGGCGGAGGAGTTGCGGATTCTGGATCTCTATTTTGAGATTGAGCGCGCGAGATTCGAAGACCGGCTTCGCGTGATCTACGATGTGCCTGAGTCGCTGCGCGGCGCGACGGTACCGAGCCTCGTGCTGCAGCCATTGGTCGAGAATTCGATCCGGCACGGCATCGGGAAGCGCGCAGAGCCCGGTTTCATCGCGGTTTCGGCCGAACGTTATGACGACACGCTTGTGCTTCGCGTGACGGACAACGGCCAGGGGTTCAAAGAGAATCGCCCGTCGACGGCCCATCAGGGAATGGGTCTCGCCATAACGCGCGGCCGGCTGGAATCGTTATACGGTTCGAGGCAATCGCTGGCCGTTCGGAACCTGCCTGCCGGCGGCGTGGAAGCGCTGATCACGGTACCGTTCCGGACTCAGGCGCCGACGAAAGACGAGAAGGACCATGCCGAACTTCAAAGTATTGATCGTTGACGACGAGCGGCTTTCCCGGAGACGCATCCGGCGGCTGCTCACGCTCGAACCGGACTGCACTGTGATCGGCGAATGCTCGAATGGCGCCGAAGCCGTCAGCACTTTGCGCGAGACGCATCCCGACATTTTGTACCTCGACGTTCAGATGCCTGAGCTGGACGGGTTTGAGGTTGTGGACGCAATCGCGGAAACGAAGCCCCTGATCATCTTTACTTCCGCATGGGACGATTATGCGCTGCGCGCCTTCGAGGTTCACGCGTTCGACTATCTGCTGAAACCTTTCGATGGAAGACGGTTTCTCGAATCGCTGCGCCTTGCGAAAGCGCGGATATCGCAGGAACGATCCGGCATGAATGATAGCCGCATCGTGGAGCTTTTCGAGAGCCTCGCCCGGAGTCGCAACGCGCCCGACCGAATTGCGGTGCGGAATAACGGGCGGCTTGTGTTTTTGAAGCTCGAGGACATCGACTGGATCGAGGCTTCCGATAACTACGTCTGCCTGCACTGCGGGCGCGAGACGCATGTCGTTCGGGAGACCATGAGCGAGTTGGAAGCGCGGCTCGATCCGGCGAAGTTCCTGCGCGTGCATCGATCCGCCATCGTGAACATCGACCGCATTCGCGAGTTGCAGCCCTGGTTTCGGGGCGACTATCGCGTCATCCTGCGCGACGGAACGGAACTGACGCTTACGAAGAATCATCGCGAGAAGCTCGAGTCGCGGCTGCTGCTGGGAACGAGCGCGCGCTAAGCTGGTGGACGCGTGGCTTTTGCAGTCCTCTCGCCGCGCGCCGCCCGCCCGATGATTTCCTTTTCGAACGTAAACAAGCAATACGGCAAGCAACTCGTCTTCGTCGACGCCTCTTTTCAGATCAATCTCGGGGAGAAGATGGGGCTTGTCGGACCAAACGGCGCCGGCAAGACCACGCTCTTTCGCATGATCGTAGGGGAAGAGGATCCCGACGACGGCGAGATCACGGTTCCGAAGAAGCTCACGGTTGGCTATTTCCGTCAGGACGTGGAGGAGATGAAAGGCCGCTCCGTCCTGGATGAGGCCATTGCGGGCAGCGGACGTGTGGGCGACCTGCACCACGAGCTGGAAGATCTTCAGCGGCGCATGGAAGATCCCGAGCAGGCTGGCGAGATGGATTCGATCCTCGGACGGTTCGGGGAAGTTCAGGAGGAGTACGAACACCTCGGCGGTTACACGCTTGAAGCCCAGGCACGCGAGGTTCTTCACGGACTGGGATTCAAGGACGATCAGATCGACAACGACGCGGGAAGGCTTTCGGGCGGATGGAAGATGCGGGTGGCGCTGGCGCGCGTGCTGCTGGGCCGTCCGGACGTGCTTCTGATGGACGAGCCGACGAACCACCTGGATCTGGAATCGATCATCTGGCTGGAACAGTTTCTGAAGTCGTTGCCGGGCGCTCTGCTGATGACTTCGCATGATCGCGAATTCATGAACCGGGTGGTGACGAAGATTGCGGAGATCGATGGCGGGGAGATTGTCGTTTATTCGGGCAACTACGATTTCTACGAGCGGGAGCGCGCTATCCGCGAGAGCAATCAGCAGGCGGCATTCGCGCGGCAGCAGGCGATGTTGGCGAAGGAGCAGCGCTTCATAGATCGATTCCGTACTCACGCGGCAAAGGCGGCGCAGGTGCAGAGCCGCATCAAGGCGCTCGACAAGATCGAGAAGATTGAACTGCCTAAGAAACGGACGGTGGTGAAGTTTGAATTCCGCACGCCGCCGCGGTCGGGAGATCAGGTGGCGGCGATCGAGGGAATCAGCAAGGGATTCGGTTCGCGGAGGATCTACGACGACTTCAGCCTGACGATTCGGCGCGGGGAGCGGTGGGCGGTGATGGGACGTAACGGGGCAGGGAAGACGACGTTGCTGCGGATTATCGCGGGCGTTCTCGCGCCTGACGGCGGCGAGGTTCGGCTCGGGGCGAGTCTGAAGATGGGATATTTTGCGCAGCAATCGCTGGATGTACTGGATCCGGAGCTGACGGTGATTGAGCAGTTGCAGCGGGACTTTTCTCAGGATGGGTTGGGCGCGCTGAGGTCGCTGGCGGGGGCATTTCAGTTTTCCGGCGATGATGTGGATAAGCGCATTCGGTCTCTATCGGGCGGGGAGCGGTCCAGACTAGCGATGGCTCGGATGCTTTACGATCCGCCGAATTTTTTAGTGCTCGACGAGCCGACGAACCACCTGGATCTCGCGACGAAAGAAATGCTCGTGGAGGCGCTGAAAAATTTCGAGGGAACGATGATCTTTGTTTCGCACGATCGGGTGTTTTTGAGAGGCTTGGGGTCGCGGGTGCTGGAGTTGGGCGGGGAGAGCGGAACGGACCGGAATCCGCTGGTTTATCCGGGGTCGTACGTCGAGTACGTGCAGAAACTGGGGCACGAAGCGCCGGGGATTGGGCACGGCGCTAATTAGCGCCGAAAATTTATCTGAAACGACCGGGCGGAAGCGCGCACGTTATAGGCGAGAGTTCGGTAGCGTCAAAAACCAATCCCACTTACCACCTGAAAATTACCCCAACACCCCGCCAGCCTCAATCCTGAGGTCTTCCCTCTTAGCGCCGGACTCTCCCTCTTCAATCCATTCACGGTAGACGCCCAGGAGTTCTCGGATGTCGGCTACGTCGGCCGGCCGCGTGTTCATCAGAGGCGGGCGGACGGGACCGGCCGTCATGCCGAGGATTTCCATCGCGTCTTTCATGACGGAGACTTCGTAGCCTTTGGCCCGTTCGCGAATTGCGTAGAGCGGGTTGACGAAACGGGCCATGAGTCCGTCGAGACGGGCGAAGTCTCGCTTCATGCCGGCGTCAGCGAGTTCGAGAGAAAGCCTCGGGGCGATGTTCGAGATGCTGGATGTGAAGGCCTGCACACCCACTGCGAAATAGGTGGGCACGCAGTCATCGCCAAGTCCGCCAAGCCAGGCGAGCCGATCGCCGTTGTAGTTCATGATGCGCTGATATGTGCGGCCGTTGCCCTGACCGTCTTTCCATGCGGCGAGAGAGGGAACGCGGTCGCAGAGGCGCGCGACCTGCTGCGGCGAGAAGACGGCCCAGTCGCGGCTGTAAATCATCAGGGGCAGCGGCGTGGCCTTGCCGATCGTTTCGTAGAACTGGAAGAGGCCTTCCTCGGGAGCGTGATTGTAGTACGGCGGAAGGACCAGAATGCAGTCCGCGCCGGCGCGGTGCACGCGGCGCGCGATATCGGCGCCGAGGACCGCATTGAAACCCGTGCCCGCGACAACAGGCATGCGGCCATTGACCGTTTCAACGGTGACCTTGACGACGCGCTCAATTTCTTCGGGCGTCATTGAATACACTTCGCCCGTACCGCCGGCGGCGACCATCGCGCAGAAGGGATAGCGGGCCATTTCGTCGACGTTTTCCGCTAACGCTTCGAGGTTGAGCGAGAGATCCCGATGAAAAGGAGTAACCGGGAAACCGAATACACCGGTAAGGCCAGCGGCGAATTTGCGCGGGGTCATGAAGACCGTTTTATCACGGCCGGGTAAAGAGAACCTCGCCCCGCGCACAAGCGTAACCGCAAGGCGGAAGAGGAAGCGATGCAAGTTCCGCAACTTTTACAATCAAAGGTGGCCGGAGCGTCACGTAAGCGCACACCCTCGTCCCACGACCGAACAGACCTCCCGCGGCGCGCTCATAAAAACGGCTGGCTATAGCATAAAGTCAACGAGTTAAGAGGCGCGACCGGTGGCGCCAGGCGTGCGCGAGTTTCGAGTGTGCGTTCGGCTTTTCTCCTACTCTCCGTGAGCTTGTGTGCGCTCCTGCCAACACGTGCTCAAACGCCTCCGCCGAAAGGTGCCGCGAGAATTTACTTCGATCAGGCGCACGGCGAGGCTCCCCCGCCCGCCCCCATGGCGGACATAGGACGACGGCTGGGCTACACACTCGATCTCGTTCGGGACGCCACCACGGCCGAGTCTCTAAGGGGCAGCCAGTTGGCCTATTTCCGCGCCCCCAACGGAACTTTCACCGAGTCTGAAAAGGCGGCAATCGTCGCGCACGTTAACAGCGGAGGATCGCTGTTGGTGGTTCTGGATGAGGAGAAGCGCCAAAGCCTCGACAAAACAGGCATCAACGACATCCTCGCTCCCTTTGGCATGAAGTTGTCCGGCGACACACCGCGCATCGCCAATACGGGCGCCATTGCCAAAGCCGGCGAAATCAACCGTGCTGATCGACAGGTCCCGTACGACGGCGGGCGCGAAATCATCGGTGGCACGCCGTTCGCCTATCAGCTCGATCGGAACGGCAATCCTGCCCAGCCCTACGCAGCTTACAAAAAGCTCGACAACGGAGGCCGGATCGTCGTCATGGCCGAAGGCATGGCAAGCATCTTCCTCGGCAGCCCGGACGGCGTCCGGCTCTACGAAGATCCGGTCAACCCCGGCGACACGAAGTGGTGGGGCAAAGACAGCCGTGTCTTCATGGAGGAAGTGCTCGCGTGGTTACTTGCCCGTTGAAACTGTGGTCGACGGAACCTGGCGATTGGGCTAAATGCGCGGACGGCGACGTCTCCTTTTGAGTGCATCCTCACGTGGGACGCTCGAGGGCGGTTGCGCAAATACGTTCCAACTCGCTCGACGACGCTTAAGCGGAAAAAACAGGGCGCTGCTGCTTGCTTGCGCGCGGCTCAGAAAGGCGCATTTCAGCGCCCTGTCCCCTCTAACGTACAATCTCTCCGGTTTAACTTAGGTCCCGAAGTTCTCAGCGAACGGGCAGAAAACAGCAACGACGACCATGCTCTTCAGGCTCGTCCGGCATTGGAAACGACCGCAGCAGGAGACGGCGAAAGGAACTGGTAGGATTGACAGAGACCGACGCGTTTGATACGTTTCAATATGAAGACAGTATTGCTCAAGGACCTCTGGAACGAAGCAGAGGCTGAAAAACTCGCCGCGAATCCGCTGGCCCTTCTTCGCTACCGTTCCAACCTGCTCGGAGCGGACCTGCGCATCACGAATTTCGGGGGTGGAAACACCAGCTCCAAGATCGAAATGCCGGATCCGTTCACGGGGAAGCCGGTCAAAGTTCTGGCTGTAAAAGGCAGCGGCGGCGATATCGGATCGATCAAGGAATCCGGCTTCGCGCTGTTGTATTACGAGCGGCTGCTGCAACTCAAAGGCATCTATCGCGGGGAGAAGTTCGAAGACGAGATGGTCTCG
>Ga0126381_100000310_pt1 | contig 54167 bp, 38 predicted proteins | sample PanSoiMetPlot_28_FD_96465 | JGI IMG/M metagenome (GOLD analysis project Ga0126381, IMG submission 96465) | Tropical forest soil microbial communities from Panama - MetaG Plot_28 | ecosystem: Environmental > Terrestrial > Soil > Tropical forest > Bulk soil | place: Panama | collected 2016-02-17 | reverse complement strand
TACCACCGACTACAACACGGTCATCGGTTACGTCACGATCACGGTCAACAAGGCCACGCCCACCATCATTTGGGCGACACCGGCGCCAATCACCCATGGCACCGCATTGAGCGCAACGCAACTCGATGCGAGCTCCCCGGTTGCAGGCACATTTGTGTACTCGCCTGCGTCAGGAACGGTCCTCGCATCGGGACAGCACACGCTCTCCGTAACACTCAACCCGACCGACACGACGGACTACACGACAGCCAACACATCGGTGACGCTGACGGTGAACTAGGCCAAGCAGCCGCGTGCAGGAGAAAAAATGCCTGCACGCGGCAATCATCGCCCTGTGACGACACCCCCGAGCCTGCCCTGAACCCGCCGGATGGGGAACCCGCGCAGCATTCAGTCAAACGCACAAGTGCCCGAAAATTCACAGTCCGTCACAAAAACCATTTCCCAAACACGTAGTTGTGCAGTTACATTCGTTCCACTGCACTAGCCGCAGTTCCCCCGTCCCAGCTGAAAACGGCTACCCAAAGAGGAGACTTCATGGACACCAATCTCTCCCTGGGCCCCCGTCCGCGGCAGTCCGCTTCGGATTTCCCCGCTCTGCCTCGCTGCCACTCCCATAACTTCAATCGAATTGCCACTGGATTCGCCGCCGCGCTCGCCTTCACGGTCCTGCTCGCGGCCACGGCCCATGCCCAGGTCGCCCAATCCGTAATGCCTCTGGCCGAGCACACGCCTCATGAGGTCCTCAACGGCATTGCGACCCGCACCGGTCATTACAATCCGGAGCAAAAGCTGCGCCTGACCCTCGCCATCAAGCCCCCGCATCTGGCTGAAGAGGAAGAATTCCTCAACGAGCTGATCGACCGCAATTCGCCCAATTTCCACCAATTCCTGTCACCCGAGGAGTGGATTGCCCGGTTTGGCCCCTCCGCGGAGGACGAACAGGCCGTGGTCGACTGGGCGACCAGCGTGGGGTTCACCGTCACCCATCGCTTCAATCACCGCCTCTTGGTCGATGTGGAGGCGCCGTCCGGCGTTATTGAAAAGGCGCTTGGGGTGACGATCAATCAGTACCAGCTTGAAAACGAGGCGCGCTTCTCCAACGACCGCGACCCGGCGATTCCCGCCCATCTCCAGGGCATCCTGTTCAATGTCGAAGGGCTGAACAATATCCAGCGCGAGCACTCCAGCCGCCCAGGGCCGTTGCCCGTCGCTGCCGACTACGCCGAAGGCCCAGCTTTCGCCGCCGGATCTCATGACGAGGCCGACGCCACAGCTCCCGCCCCCAATCGCGCCGCAGCCGCAGCCGCAGCCGAGAGAAATGACGTCTCCAACTACGCTATCTTCGACTCCAACGGTTACCTCTCCCCTGGCGGAATGTTCAACTCCCAGGTCTACAACTTCGACGGCCTGGATAACCTCGGCCACTGCTGCAATCCTCACAATGACTCCGGCGGCGCGCCCAACGTCTCCGATATCGCCATCGCTGCCTTCGCCGGCTTCAACGGAAGCGACATCGCCGGCTTCCAGGCCAGCTTTCCCTACCTGGCCTACAACTACGGCTCCTGGTATATCGACGGCAACATCTGCACGAACAACCCCAGCGCCTGCCCCAGCGGGGAGACCACCCAGGACCTCGAATACACCATTGCCACCGCCAACAGCTTCGGCTCGTCCAACGCCACCGGCAAGGTCGACGTCTACATGGGCGCCAACTACAACAACAGAACCTTTACCGACATGTATGGGTTCATGCTCAGTCAAAGTACCGAGCGCGTGATGACCACCAGCTGGAGCTGCACCGAGATCTACGGTTGCTCCGCTTCCACCATGGATGCGCGCCACAACATCTTCAATAACATGGTCGGCACCGGATGGACTCTCATCGCCGCCTCGGGCGACCGCGGCGCCTCGGACGACTGCTTGCATTTTTCAACTGCGTATCCCGGCACCGACTATGACGTCCTCGCCGCCGGCGGCACTCAGCTCCAGATGTTTAACAACGGAACCTGGGATTACGAGCACGGCTGGCAGGGCGGATTCAGCTCCGGCAGCTGCGGCAACAATAACGGTGGTTCAGGCGGCGGCGTCAGCTCCTACTACGGGAAGCCGGCGTACCAGAACTACGCCAGCTCCCCCTGGAGCGGCACATCCAAGCGCTCGACCCCCGACATTTCGCTCAACGCCCTCGGCATCGGCCAGAGCCTCTATATCAACGGCAACCTCACGTGCTGCGCCAATGGCACCTCCATCGTCGCCCCGGAGCTCGCCGGCTTCTTCGCCCAGGAAAACGCCTACCTCAATTACATAGGCCATATCTGCGGCACCGGCACTTCCTCCTGCACCCCCGTCGGCAACCCCATGGGGTTCTTCTATACGGCGGGTTGGACCAATGACGCCTCGCACAACCCCTTCTACGACATGATTGGAAACTACTGCAACGACAATGACGTCACCGCCTTCTACGGCCTCTCGTACTACTGTGACCAGACCGGCTGGGACAACGTCACAGGCTGGGGCTCGGCCAACATGATGCAGCTCGCGTGGGCTATCAACTGGCAGCTCATTCCCGCCAACGGCACCCCCTACCTCACGTTCTCCGGCCCCACCACCGGCAAGTGGTACAACTCCGACCAGCAGATCTCCTGGACCGTCCACGATTACGGCGGCGGCACATACCCCGGCACAGGCATCGCCGGATTCACCCAGGGCTGGGACTCCATGCCTCCCGATTCCTTCTCCAAACCCCACGGAGGCGCGAACGACACGTTCTACTCGGGGCCCGAATACCCCAACTTTACCAATGGCTGCATGACTCTCGTCGGAAACCCCACTTGCCCTGGCGGCGTATCCCAGGGATGCCACACCGCCCACGTACGCGGCTGGAACAACCAGGGATGGACCACCGGCGAGCAGACCTATGGCCCTGTGTGCTACGACACCGTCGCGCCCACCATTGCCATCGCCACCAATCCCCCCACGTCGGGAACAGTCTGGGTCAATAAGCCCGTTACCGTTACCATCACGGCGACCGATCCCGGCGGCAGCGGCGCATCGGGCATTTACAAGACCTACTACGCCGTCAACACCACAGCGTGCTACCCGGGCAGTCTCGGCGCATGCACGGTCTATACCGGCCCGTTTACCATCTCCGCGCTCGGCCAGACCTATGTCTATTACTGGACCCAGGACAACGCGGGCAATACCTCAGCCGAACCTTATCAATGGATCAGCATCGGGGGCACGCCCACCGTTAGAACGTGGCCTACGCCAAGCGCCATCACCTACGGCGAGACCCTTGCTTCATCCACCCTCACCGGAGGCGCAGCCTCGGTACCCGGCGCCTTCGCCTGGACCGCACCGACGATCGTTCCACACATCGGCTCGCAGTCAAGAAGCGTGACCTTCACACCCACCGACACGACCCACTTCAACACGGTGATCGGTTACGTGACGATCACGGTGAACAAGGCTACACCCACCGTTTCTCCGTGGCCCACGGCAAGCGCCATCACCTACGGCCAGACTCTCGGTTCATCCACGCTCACCGGAGGCACGGCCTCGGTGCCCGGCACGTTCGCCTGGTCCGCGCCAGCCATAGTTCCTCACGCCGGCGTGCAGTCCAGAAGCGTGACCTTCACCCCGACTGACACGACCAACTACAACTCGGTCATCGCCCTCGTGACGATCACGGTCAACAAGGCAACGCCCTCCGTTTCGGTGTGGCCAACGGCGAGCACCATCCCCTTCGGCCAGACCCTCGGTTCATCCACACTCACCGGAGGCACAGCCTCGGTGCCCGGCGCCTTCGCCTGGACCGTGCCTTCCATAGTTCCCCACATCGGCGTGCAGTCCAGGAACGTGACCTTCACCCCCACTGACACGACCGACTACAACACGGCCAGCGGTTACGTGACGATCACCGTGATCAAAGGCACGCCCACCGTTTCAACGTGGCCCACCGCGAGCGCCATCACCTTCGGCCAGACACTCGCTGCATCCACACTGACAGGAGGCACAGCCTCGGTACCCGGCACATTCGCCTGGTCCATGCCGTCCATAGCTCCACACGCCGGCGTGCAGTCCAGAAACGTGACCTTCACACCCACTGATACGACCGACTACAACACGGTCACCAGTTACGTGACGATCACGGTCAACAAGGCCACGCCCACCGTTTCGCCGTGGCCAACGGCAAGCACCATCACCTTCGGCCAGACCCTCGCTTCATCCACCCTGACCGGAGGCGCAGCCTCAGTCCCCGGCACCTTCGCCTGGTCCGTACCGTCCATAGTTCCACACGCCGGCGTGCAGTCCAGAAGCGTAACCTTCACGCCCACCGATTCGACCGACTACAACACGGTCATCGGTTACGTGACGATCACGGTGAACTAGGCTACGCAGGCGGATGGTCGGGTACCCCCGGTCCCCAGCGCTTGGGGACCGGGGACGACTGATGACCCCGCTTCCGATGTCCGGAATATTTGGCCGCCAATTCAACACCACATATGTAATCGGTTCCCAGGCGCTCAATCTGCTGGAAGAACTCCCAGGGAGAACTTACAAAGAATTCCTGACCGGCAGTAACATGTAATTCAAAGACAGCGGCCCCGTGTCCGTGTTATCCTCCCGCAGAATTCTCACGGATTCCCATTCATCGTTTGCAATCATTTGAGCTTGATGTCGTACGTCTCCCCCGGGTCACCCTCACGCTGCCTGGTGACGAAGTGAGGACGATCACACCGAGTGAACTCAGCGGAGGTGCGTTGCCATGCTTCCTTTTGCACATTTCGTCGTGTCTCTCAAGCCCCAGCCTTCACGCACATCCAACCTGGCCCGATTCCTGCGGAATACGCCCTGGGTTCTTCTGTGCCTGGCCGCTGTCGCTGGCGCGCAGCCGGCGGCGCATTACAGCCCCTCCACGGTCAACGTAGGTGGCGGCTTCAACGCGCACAATGGGACTGCGGTGAACGGCTCCGGCAACCTCTCCATAACAGAAACGGGCAATAACGCTGTGAACGTGAGCCCGCCCGGTAGCGTTCAGCTGCCCACTCAGGCGGTGGGAAGCACAAGCAGCGTCACGACACTGACCTTTACTTTTGACAGCGGTGGGACCATCGGCGCGCCGGCTGTCCTGACCATGGGGGCCAGCGGGCTCGACTTCGCCGATGCCGAAACTGGAACCTGCACTACCAACGGCTCCGGACATCTCTACAGCCCGGGCGACAACTGCACCGTGGACGTAACCTTCACGCCGAAATATCCGGGGATGCGGAAAGGCGCCGTGGAACTAGTTGACACCTCGACGGCGAAGAATGTCGTTACCACCATGTTTGTATATGGAACCGGCACAGGCCCGCAGGCAGTTTTCGGCCCGCCCACCCAGACCGTGCTGAGCAGCGGCGTTTCCGGGGGCCTCGGGGGAGTTGCCGTGGACGGCAATGGCGATGTCTATTTCGCGGATCCTAACAACAATGCAGTGAAGATGATTCCCGCCGGCTGCGCGGCGTCCACTTGCGTGGTCACTGCGGGCGGCGGCTTCAATGCGGCCCAAGGAATTGCCGTGGACGGCGGCGGCAACGTCTATGTGGCCGATTACGGCAACTTCGAAGTGAAGGAGATCCCCGTCGGCTGTAAATCGTCGAGCTGCGTCATAGCCCTCGGCGGGACCTTCCCGAGCGTTAACAGTGGGACCAACGAACCTGTCAGCGTCAATGGCGTCGCCGTGGACGGCAGCGGCAATGTCTATGTGACCGGGAATGCTTACGTCTGGGAAATGCCGGCCGGCTGCACCTCGACAGCTTGCGTGACCACGCTAGGAGGCGACTATACGTTTGCGGGCGCAGAGGGCGTGGCTGTGGATATCAACGGCAACGTCTATGTCGCGAACGATACCGCAGACGAGGATCGGTATTATCCCAACACAGCATATGGACTTACTGAGATGCCTGCGGGCTGCACCTCCAGGGCTTGCGTGAACCAGCGCGTTATCTCGGGCTCGACCACCGGCGTGGCCGTGGACGGCGGCGGCAACATCTATGTGGCAGCTTTTATCGACGGGCTGCAAGAGGTGCCTGCCGGCTGCGGATCCTACACTTGCGTGATGACGGTGAGCAAACTCGGCGGCTTCGGCGTGGCCGTGGACGGTGGTGGCAATGCTTACTGGACCGATGCTTCCGACCCAAGTAGCGGGATGTTTTACCCGCTCATCGAGCTGAACCGCGCAATGCCGCCAACCCTGACTTTTCCCACCCCGACCGTCGCCGGCACCACCGACAGCACGGACGGTCCGCAGGCGGTCACGGTGCAGAATATCGGCAACAATGTGCTGACCTTCCCGCTGCCAACCACCGGCACGAATCCCAGCGTAAGCGCAAACTTCACGTGGGACGAGGCATCCACCTGCACCCAGACCGATGCCGGCTCGAGCTCGGCGTTTACGCTGGCCGCGGGAGCCACCTGCTCGATCACCATCGATTTCGCGCCCAGCGCAGCGGGCAGCATCAATGGCAGCGCGATCCTCACCGATGACATCCTTTACACGCCCGGCAACGCCACCCAGACCATTCCGCTGAGCGGCAAGGGGATCAAAGGCACACCGACGATCTCGGCATGGCCAACGGCGAGCAGCATCACCTACGGGCAGACGCTGGCATCCTCGACGCTGACTGGAGGCACAGCCTCGGTACCTGGCACGTTTGCGTGGACCACGCCGTCCACGGCTCCAAGCGTCGGCTTGCAATCCGAGAGTGCGACCTTCACGCCCGCCGATACGACGGACTACAACACCGCCACTACCTCACTGACTCTCGCCGTCAACCAGGCCACGCCCGTCATCACCTGGGCCGCTCCCGCCGCCATACCCTACGGCACAGCGCTCAGTGCCACGCAGTTGAACGCCACTGCCGGGGTCGCCGGCGCCTTCGCGTATTCGCCGGCTGCTGGAACTGTCCTCGGCGGAGGCTCTCAAACCCTCAACACGAAATTCACGCCGACTGACTCGACCGACTACGCAACGGCGACCGACTCTGTCACCCTCACCGTCACTCCCATCGCCCCCGCCGTCGCGCTCACCTCGTCGGCGAATCCCTCAACCATCGCGCAGTCCGTCACCTTCACGGCTGCCGTCACTTCTCCCGCGGGCATGCCAACCGGCTCCGTCACCTTCTGGGATGGAACTACCCAGCTCGGCTCCGGCACGGTTACCGCCGGGGTGGCCACTTACGCGACCTCGAGCCTCGGCGCCGGCAGCCATTCAATCACCGCCCAGTACTCGGGCGACAGCAATTTCACCCCCGTGACCAGCATCGCTCTTACGCAGACCGTTTCGTCTCTGAGCATTGGCCCTGCGCCCGGAGCGCCCACGACCGCCAACATCACGCCCGGCGGCGTGGCCAACTTTGTGCTGTCGGTTACGCCTCCGGCGTCGAGCGCAGTCTCATTGTCGGTCTCCGGGCTTCCCACCGGGGCGACGAGCACCTTCAGCCCGAACCCCGTCGCCGCCGGCGCGGGACCGACCAACGTGCAGTTCGTCATCAACCTGCCCGGCCAGGCGTCATCGGCCTCGCCGCAACGGACCCCGTTCACCCGCACGCCGCTTGCGCTTGGGCTCCTGCTGCTTCCGTTCCTGGGCTTGCGGAGATCTCGCCGCCGCGCCGGCCGCTTCCTGTTGCTCGCGATTCTCGCGATCGCCGGGGCGGCTGTCGTCACCGGTCTTTCCGGCTGCAACGGCCACAACTTCAGCAACGGCCCAACGCAAACGCAGACACCCCAGGGCGCCTACACGCTCACGGTAACCGCAACCGCCGGCGCCGCAACGCAAACCACCACCCTCACCCTCAACGTGCAATAACGACAAGCCCCGGATGCGGGGATCATCGCCTTGGGTGGTCATCCTCGGTCCCCTCGCATTTGGGGACCGGGGATTGCAGCCCCACTTTTCCTCGAGCTAGGCCCGCAATTCGACACCACACTTGTAGTGGCTTTCTACCACGAAGAAATAGCGAAAGCGAATTATTTACCGCATCATGGGAAAATCGGCTCCGATCCATCGTCCCGATGGCTGACGTGTATCCCGCCCTGCTATACTCAATGAGTCTGGAAACAGACCTGTCAATGCCCGCCGAGTGCGGGCATTCGCGTTTCAGTGGGAGGAACCCATGCCGGCCCCGGGCCAGCAACAGACCACCCCCAACCCAGAGGTAACCCCGATGAGCCTCGGACCTGGGAGACGCCAGCGGGGAAAATAAATACCCCCCACCCCCCTATAAAATTTCCCGTAAGTTAAAATCGAATTCTAAGTCATTATAAATAAACAACTTAACATAATCGCCACGTCGACCGACCGGTCTCCTCAGCGGCACCGTCCGGTATGCTCAATCGCCTTGTTATCTTATAGTTAACGATCCGAAGGCGGGCGCGCTTCAGTCCGCTTAAGTGCTCTTATTCCCACCTTAGCGCCCGATTTTCATCGCCACTCCGGCACAAACTCTGAACATGCTTCGGCTTTTTCAGCCTCGGATTTCACGGGTATACACTCTGAGTATTCCCGGCCGCGACCGGTCTGAAGTGTGAATGTTCAGGCAAGGGAGACGCGACGATGCAGGTTTCCGATGAACACCTTCGGGGACGAACCGTAATTGCGGCAGACGGGCAGGCGATCGGCGAAGTGTCGGCGCTGTTTTTCGACACCTCCACGTGGACGATCCTCGCGCTCCAGGTGAAATTGAACAAGTCGGCGGCCGAACAGCTCGGGGCGTCACGCGGGCTGCTCCGCGCAGCCACGCTCGAGCTGCCTGTGCGCATGGTTCAGTCGGTAGGAGATGCCGTTCTGCTATCGCTCCCGATCATGGAGCTGCGGCAGGCTGCTCCGGATGCCGCCGCCGCGGGCAGCGAGGGAAAGTCCTAGTTCCGGCCTTGCTCCTCGCCGTCATCGCCTACATCTGCGGCATGAAGACGATGCGCCGGCCCTTCTCTTCGCGCGCCCACGCCGCCTCGACGTCTTTGAGCGGCACCGGAACGACGTCCACCCGCATTCCGCCTTCCGCCGCCGTTTCAAGCAGCGTCGATACCGCGTTGAACACAGCTTGCAGCGACACGGACCCCAAACCGCTGCCCAGCATCCGCAAGTCGATGCTCCTCAGCGTGGATCCCGGAAGAATGATGGTCTTGCCCGCGCTCTCTCCGACTTCAACCCAGCGCGTGGTGCGGGCCCGGTCCGGCCGGAAGCCCTTCGCCAGCGCCTCGAGCAGCAGCTCCGCCGGCCGGCCCCACAGAAAGTCGATCACCACGTCGACGCCGTTCGCCGCCTCCGCCGCGAATGCTTCGCGAACCTGCTCTTCCGGCCCGGTCAACCCGATGACGGCATCGATGTTCTCACCCTTGAGAGAATCCACATTTCGTCCCGCGCCAATGACGCGCACCGCTCCCATGTGCCGCGCCGCCTGAACGGCCAGGTGCCCTGCGACCCCGGTTGCCCCGAGAATCAGTACCGTCTCACCCCGCGCCAGTCCGGCGCGCTCCTTGAGCGAGAGCCAGGCCGACATACCCGGGTTCACAATCGCTGCCGCCTGTGCGTCGTCGAGCCCTGCCGGGAGAGGCAGGCAGCGGGCTCGCGGAGCGACGGTCAACTCGCACATGGTTCCGAACGGTTTGCGGGCGCCCCCGAAAAAGACGCGCGTGCCATCCTCGAGCGTGCCCACCCCGTCTACGCCGGGAATCGCTGGAAGCTCCCCACTCGCCGCGTAGTGAGAGCCGCTGGCCATTGCCTTCACGACAGGATGCAATCCGGCAGCGCGCACCCGGATGAGGGCCTCCCCGTCTTTCGGCTGCGGATCAGCAAATGAATCGTAACGGGGCGGCTGCCCCAGGGAATCGACGACGGCTGCCTGCATGATGGGCCTCCAGGGGAACGAAGGGATTTTTCAGTCTACTTGAATCTAACCGCAGAACCAAAGGCGATCCATAACCAGATGGGAGACAATGCGCGCCCACCCCCCGGCATGTTTGACGAATCCCGCTGCAAAGGCGAAAATTAGATTTGTTGCCCCCCTAATGTGGGCCTGTGGCGCAGCTGGGAGCGCGCTTCCATGGCATGGAAGAGGTCGTCGGTTCGATCCCGACCAGGTCCACCAATATCCCCAACAACTCATCTTGGACGAACCGCCACACTAGGTAGGTTTGTGTCGTGGTTCGCGTCATAACCCGCCATTCCTGGGCTTTTGGCGAGCACTTCCATCGCTGCACGCTTGGCTTCCATCCGAGTCCACCGGGAAGCAGAGCAGTGATACGAGGGGATTGCCGATCAATGGTTGCGCCGGAGGACACTTCCGTGGCGCTTTCAGTTTGTGCCAAGCCGGATATCGCCCGAAGATGCGCCCACGTATATATGCGATACCTCCCAATGATTCTCCGCAGCGAGATCACACTTGGTTAATCGGCAAACGCTCCAAAAGCCCGCTTTTGAGGACCTACTTGAATCCAGATATGCCCGGTCGGCCACGCGCTTGAGTGACGACGGCTTGCGCGCGAAACCCCTCCGTGCCGGTACGGCAGCTACCTGGTTCTGGAGGGCGGCAAAGGCATACCTCTGCGGCCTCCGGGCTACGACCGCCATCTCATTGGCGAGGATCTCGTCATAGCGGTTTTGGCATGCTGCTTTGACTACGGCGGTGAATGCATTTCTCGGATCGCAGTGTTCTGGAGGGCTGAGTCTCAAAAATAAGTCAGTAAGCTTTAGGGCCTCCTTCTGGCTGAGGACAACAACTTTGGAAAACTTCTCAAACTCGGCGATGACACCCATGCAGGTCACGCCTGAGTTGATCCTCAAAACCGCCCAGCGGTATCTGTGGCCCGGCAATCGCACCGTCATCGAACTCCAGCTCAAACCCAAGAACGGCTGCAGCAGTGGCGATCTGCAGCACGGATTTCTATCCATCGCAAAGGCGCAAGATGCACGCGGAGCTGGGGTTCAAACACCACGCCTGATGATAGAGCTCATCATAAATGAGAGTTTCCTGGCCGATCATCTGTACTGAAGTTCGCTCGAGACTTATCAAGCGCGGCCGCATTGAAGATGTCACGAACCGGCTCCTTTCATTGATGGGACCAGTCTCGAGTGAACGCTCGATCCCCGCTCTCTAATGGCAGTCTGTGCAATTGGCATTTGCATTTCCATTGACGGCGATTGCTTTCGGTGAGGCGATCCCGGCGCCGCTGAAAGGAGACCCGGTGAGGGCGGTCCCCGCATTGTTGAAGGCGCTGACCGTATTGTCGTTGCTGTTGACGACCCAAACTACGCGGTTTCCGTCGATGGCAAGGCCTGTAGGCTGATTCAGTCCGTTGTTCGTGATGGCAGGGCCGAGCGTTCCGGCGGGGTTATTTCAAAGAGGGAGTTCGCGGTGCTGACCGTGATCCAGGCGTTGCCCCCCGGGTCAATCGCGAGGCCGGTGGGCGCGCCTGTGCCGGTGCTGACCCCGGTGGCGCCGAGCTTCGAGTTGCCAAGGTTATCGAACTCGGAGACGCTCGACGCACCGCTGTTGACGAACCAGATATTGCCCGATCGATCGGCGGCGACCGCGATGGGGGCATTCAGGCCGCCCCCCGTGTACTGGATAGCGACCGTCCACGCGTTGGGGGCCGACGGAAGCACCGATTCGAAGACCGGCGTGGGTGGGACCAGGTTGAACAGCGCGGAAACGTTACGGGCGGGGTTCTGCGCGATATTCAGGGCCGAAGTGATGGTATCGGTGGGATAGCCGGTTCCGGCTGCATTGGGAGCATCCAGAAAGAGCTTGCCGCAGTTGCTGCCATCGCCTTCCGCGCCGCCGGCAGAGTTGATGCACTGCCCGAGGATGTCGGCCAGCGTGTTCAATTCATTGGTGGGCAGCGTGGCGCCAGCAGGCAAAGTGGTTCCGCCGATTGCGCCCGTCGATGTATTCGTTACCTCCTGGGCCGCTTCGAATGCGAGTTGAATCCCTTTGGGGTTCGTGGAAGAGCTGCCAATGTGGTCATAGGCATTGGTGGTTCCGCTCATGAACGGCGCCAGGGCCCACACAGCAGCTATGGTGGTCAGCCCGTTGATCCTGATGTGCCTGCTCGAGTTCAGGCGGTTGCACGGGCCCAGCACCGCCATCTCGGCCTCGTTGAGGTTGGTGATATTGGTGCCGGCGCCGGCAGGCTGGCCTCCCGAGCCCACGAGGAAAACGAGCGCGCCGGGATTGGCGGAGGGGCAGTAGTTGGAGGGGAAAGTGAAACCGCCGGTGGCGGTGGTGATAATCGTCGGAGAGAACAGAGGCGTGGCCGCGGAGCCATAGCCGGTGTTGCCCACGGCGTAGAGCTGCAGGGTCGCGCTCGCGATCGGCTGCTGCCCGCCCTGCATCTCGCCCGTAGCTCCCGTTGCAACCGGAGGAGCTGGGCTCTCCGTCAGCGTGGGACCAACGCCGCACCCGGTCAACGCGATAGCTGCTGCGGTGGCAGCCAGAATCAAGCACGCAATCCGGGAATCGCTCATGGCCTCACTCCTGTGGTGTTGTTCGCCGCTGCTGTTGAAAGCGGTGCGGCGGGCGCGGCGGCGCCGAGGATCCTGGTCGCGCTGCTGTTGCCCTGGTTGGCGATCCAGACGCTCCCGGCCACATCGACTGCGATGCCGCTGGGATTCGAAAGCGATGTGTCTGTGAATCCGGTGGAGGGCGACTCTGCGGTGCCATCGTTCAGGAACAGGCTGATGCTGTTGTTCCCGGAGTTGGTGATCCACAACTGGCTATTGCCGTCGACGGCGACGGCGGATGGAGTATCGAGCCCGCCGCCGCTGGTGATGGTATGCTGCGTGATCCCGGTCTGGCTAATGGCTTCGACAAGGTTTGTGCCGGTGCCCACTGTCCATACGTTTCCAGTGGCATCGATCGCGACCGACACATTGGCTGCGGAATACGGACTGGGTGAAATCGCAGCTCCGTTCCCAGCCAGCTCGGAGACACTGCCGCCGCTGTTGAGCACCCACACGCTCTGCCCGCTGATGGTCAGCGGATTTGAGTCGGTATTGCCGTTGTAGTTGCTCGACCCCGGAGTGAAGGTGGCCGTGATGGTGTAGGAGTCCACGGCGAGGGCAGTGGTCGCCGTGATCGACGTGGCTGTTCCGCCGGACGGCGTCGCGGTGTAGGTGATCGTCCCGCAGGACGAGCCGCAACTTACGGTGGCATTGAGCACGCCGGTTCCCGCATCGCCGAAGATGATGGTCGAAGCCGGGGTCCAGGTGAAGGTGGGGGTGATGGCGGTCACGACCACGGTGTAGTTCGCCGTTCCGGTGAAGGGCCCGCCGCTCGCGGCAGGAGTGCTGTCCGTCGCCGTAATGGTGAAGGGATATGTGCCTGCCGCAGTCGGCGTTCCCGAGTGACAGCTCCGCTCAAAGTGAGCCCGGACGGAAGCGAGCCTGTTGTCACCGCAAACGTGTAGGGAGCTGTGCCCCCTCCGCTGGCTGTGAGCGTCTGCGGCGTGTAGGCAGTTCCATAGGTTCCATTGGAAAGCGTCGAGGGCGCAATCGTAATCAGCACTCCCGTGCCGTTCAGATTGACCGTCTGCGTGGAGTCGGGCGAGGTCGCGTCGAGGCTATTGTCCGTTGACACCAGCGTGCCAGCAATCCCGCCACCAAGGGTTGGCGAGAAGCTGATGGACAGGGTGCACGTGGCATTCGCCGCAAGGACGCCGCCTGTGGAATCGCCGCCCAAAAGTAGCGGGCAGGCCGTAGCGCCGCTGCTATTCAGCGTGAAGTTCGTCGAGATGCTCGGATTGCCGCCTGTGGCCGGGACCGGGAAATCCAAGAGCACATTGCCGTAGTTCAGTAGCGTCACCGTCCGCGGGCTGTCGCTGCTCGTCGAGCCAACAGATGTCGCGGCAAAACTCAGGCTCGGAGCGTCTACCTGGTCCAGTTTCAAGACGCGGTTATTTCCGGTATCTGAAATAAAGATGTTGCCGCTTCCGTCCAGCGCAATTGCACCTGGAGAACTCAGGCCCGTCCCAAGGACAACACTCTGCACGTAAGTACCATCGGGTTGCAGCGCCTCCTCCAGAATGCGGTTATTCTTAAGATCTGCGATGTAGATGTTTTCGTTGTCATCGACAGCGACATCAAGGGGATCATTCAGTCCACTCACGATTGTGCTCTGGACGTACGTGCCGCCCGTTTGCAGCGCTTCTTCAACGACCCGGTTGTTTATCGAATCTGCGACAAACACATCGCCGTCGCCGTCCACCGCAACGCCCTCGGGGCCGTTCAGCCCTGTGCCCGGGATCACGGTCTGCGCGTAACTGCCGCTGGACTGCAGCGTCTCCTTCAGCACGCGGTCGTTGTTGTAATCGCCGATGTAGAAGTTACCGCTGCCATCCACTGCAACACCGCCGGGCGCAGCCAATCCAGATGAGATAAGTACGCTCTGTGCGTAGCCCCCACCGGCCTGAAGAGTCATTTTCACCATGCGGCCGTTCCCTGTATCTACCACAAAGACATTTCCTGCGCCGTCCACCGCAATGCCGGTCAGGACACCAAGACCGCTCACAACCACGCTTTGCACATAAGTTCCGTTCGATTGCAGCGTCTCTTTCAATGCGCGGCCGTGCGAAGAGTCCGTAATGTAGACATTGCCTGCGGCGTCCACGGCAATATGGTGGGGCGAGCTCAATCCGGTGCCCACGATCACACTTTGGGCCCCGGGCGGAAAGACTACCAGCGGCGCAACGCCTGTGCCCTGGACGTACTCGGTCATAACCGGAGCATTTGTGGAGTCATAGAGCACCACGGCCCCATGGCGAATCCCCGGCTCCGTAGGCGTAAAGGTCACGTTCACTGCGCAGCTATTGCCTGCGTTGTAGGTTTGCCCAGCAACGCAGACATTGGCAGGCTGCGTCGCGGCTGCCTGGAAGTCCAGGTTGGCGATGCCCTCTGTCAGGACGGCGAAGGGCATGCTCCCCAGCGTAACGGGGGGGCTGAAATTGAAGGTATCGGGTTGCGGGGCGGTTGAGGTTCCCACAGGCACCGCGTCCAGCGCTCCCGTACCGGTCAGATTGATTGTCTGCGTCGTGTCGGCGGGAACCGCGCCGTTCAGGTTATTGTCCATCAACACGAGCGTGCCCGGGATCCTTCCTAACTCCGTTGGCGAGAAACTTATCGGCAGCGTGCAGCTGCCATTCGCCGCAAGAGTCCCCGGAGCGGACGAACTGCTCGTTACCAGCGGACAGGCCGTGGCGCCGCTGCTGTCCAAGGTGAAGTTCGCGGAGATGCTCGGGTTGTTCCCGGACCCTGGGATCGTGAAACTCAGAGTGGCGTTTCCGGAGTTCTCGAGTGTCACCACCTGCGGACTGTCCGGGCTGGTCTGCCCGACAGTTGTCGGAACAAAAGCCAACCCCGGCGGGGAGGAGACCGAGAACTCGTACACAGCCACGGGGGTTTGGGTCGAAACGTAGACGTCGCCCTCGCCGTCAAGAGTTAATCCCCACGGGCCGCCCAGACTGCTTGCGAATACACTCTGCGCATAACTGCCGCCAGGCTGCAGTGTTTCCTTATAGACTTTCTGACCGTTACCGTCGCCGTGGTAGACGTTTCCGTTGCCGTCCACCGCCACCCCGAAGACCGAATTCAACCCGCTCGTGATTGCGGTCTGCACGTACCCGCCGCCAGGTTGCAGCGTCTCTTTCAGCAGGCGGTCATTTGTTCCGGCTGACTCCCCGACGCAAACATTTCCATTTACGTCTACGGCCAGGCCTGCAGGTTTCGCCAAACCGCTCGCGATCGTGGATTGGGTATACGTGCCGTTCGGCTGCAGCGTTTATTTGATTACAGTTTCCCCGCTTCGAACTCCGAAATAGACATTGCCGCTGAGATCAACGGCTGCGTCCGCAGGATTATTGAACCCGCTTGCGACCACCGTCTGCGTGTAGGTGCCAGTGGGTTGCAGCGTCTCTTTCAATATCCGGTTGTTGAATGAGTCGGCAATGTAGAGGTTGCCCGCGCCGTCGATCGATACCCCAAAAGGGTTGTTCAACCCGGTAATGGATGTTATTTGACTCTGCGTGCAGCTGCCATTGGCCTGCAGGGTCTCTTTGAATATTTTGTTGGAGCGGTCCACCACGTAGAGATTGCCACCACCGTCTGCAGCCACGCCGCTGGGCTTTGAAATCCCGCTGGCGGAAACCGTACTCCGGACCGCAGGCAGGAAATTCAATTGCGGGGCCACGCCCGTGCCCACGGCAAATGCAGTCGCGACCACCGTATTCGAGGAACTGTACAGAACCACCGCTCCGTTCCGTGACCCCGACAACGAAGGCGCGAAGGTCACGTCCACCGTGCAGGTGTTACCGGAGACGTAGGACTGGCCCGCGACGCATACTGTGCCCGCCTGCGTCCCGGCCGGCTCGAAATCCAGACCTGCGACTCCCTCGGTCAGCACAGCATAAGGCGTGCTCGCCAAAGTGACGCTGGCGTTGAAGGTAAGGGTCAGCGTCTGCGCGGCGCTTGTGGTCCCCACATTGATTGAGCCGAAGTTGGCCTGGGCCTCGGCGTCTGGACCCGAGATCAGGACCGAGACAAGGATCAGGAGCGGCAGAGCTGCATAGCGAAAGGAGCGCGCGAGCAATGGCCGGTTGAGAAAGCAGTCAACAGATAACCTGTCGGCCAGCATTGTGTCCTCCAGAAGGGCAATCGCGGGCGGGGGAAAGGCGGGACCCCGGACTGCTGCCCGATCGGACACTTTCAGCAGCTGCCCAACGGCGACTATGGCACCGCCATGCTGACGCTGCTACTGGCAGATTTCGCAGACAAAGACGACGGAGGCAAGATTTCAAAGGGATTAGGAGCAGGTTTCGTCAGCGACACGGTTGGTGCGCTGGAACCGTCACCTATGCGGCGGCTGCAGGGGCAGCGAGCAGTTCAAGGCCTCTGCCGAATCCTGCGCCGCAAACGTATTCGCTGACGGTGACGGGCGCGTCGGGATCACTTTCAACCTCCACCTCGCTAACATTGACTGTCAAATCGACAGTTGGCACTGCCAGTTTCTCGAGGAAGACCTGAAGACGCCGCTGCCCAAAAAGCCCTGCTTCAGACCCACCAGAAGCTTCGCGAAATCGCCGAGCGCGGCGGTTGCAACATGAACCTTGAAGCACGCCAGGCCCTCGACCACGGCATCGAGATCGAGCGCGGAGGGATCTGGCTGGAGCCTTTGGAGGAGCAGTCCCAGAAACTCTGGGCCCCATTAACGCCTCCGCTGCTTTGTTTCCGGAATCTTTCGCTGAACAAAAGGCGCTGACAAACCCGCAGCGCCACATACCGCACTATGGTATTTCGATAACGCCAGCGATGAAACCAACTCGCAGATACATCTGACACGCCGGGCCTCCCCCCACGCCGCGGCGCGGGGCATGCAGAATCTCTGGGAGCCTGTGTCATGACTTGCGTCATAACGGCGATATCCCTGACCCTCTTGTTCGGTGTCATCCACAGACACTCACGCACATTGGAATGGCGCGTAATCTGTTTCAAACCCGCATGAATCGGGGCGATTGGTGTCGCTCCATTTCACTCAGACTCACGCGGGGCCAGATCGTTCACCGAAATGGCGTGGAATAGGTCGTCGGTTCGATCCGTCGTCGCAGTACGCCGAGGCGGTGTGCGATACATTCGGCACGCGGCGATACTGCGCGTTAGAATCGGGCTAGCCCAACTGCAAAGCAAATCGTCCTACACGATGTTCCTGGGACGGCTGCGAACTCACCACAAAACCTCGAGGCAATCTTAATGCAAAGAGTCGCTCTGATTACAGGTATAACGGGGCAGGATGGCGCCTATCTGGCCGAACTCCTGTTGGCGAAAGGTTATATTGTCCACGGCATCAAGCGCCGTTCTTCTTCATTCAACTCGGCGCGTATCGATCACATATACCAGGATCCCCATGCCCCGGCCGCACGTTTTCAAATTCATTACGGTGACATGACCGATGCGACGAATCTGATTCGCATCATTCAAAAGGTTCAGCCAGACGAAATTTATAACCTGGCGGCGCAAAGCCATGTGCTGGTGAGCTTTGAGACACCGGAGTACACAGCCAACGCCGACGCCACCGGTGCGCTGCGAATTCTCGAAGGAATACGCATACTCGGCCTCGCTAAGAAGACGCGTTTCTATCAGGCGTCAACGTCGGAGATGTATGGGAAGGTCCAGGAAGTTCCACAGAAGGAATCGACGCCCTTTTATCCGCGCAGCCCATATGGAGTCGCGAAGCTCTACGCCTATTGGATCACCGTGAATTACCGGGAAGCATACGGGTTGCATGCGTCAAACGGGATCCTGTTCAACCATGAGAGCCCAATACGCGGCGAGACGTTCGTGACCCGCAAGATCACGCGCGCAGTCGCGGCAATTGAGCTCGGCATGCAAAAGGCGCTGCACGTTGGCAATCTGGACGCAAAGCGCGACTGGGGACATGCGCGCGATTACGTCGAAGGCATGTGGCGGATCATTCAACAGGCGGAGCCGGACGATTACGTGCTGGCAACAGGCGAAGCCCACAGTGTTCGCGAATTCATAGAGTTGGCGTTTTCTGGGGTTGGCCGCAAGATCGAGTGGCGGGGTAAGGGTATCGACGAGGTAGGCATCGATTGTGCGACAGGAGAAACGATCGTCAGAGTCGATTCGCGATATTTCCGTCCTGCGGAAGTGGATTTCCTCCTCGGCGATCCTTCCAAAGCACACCGTGTTCTGGGATGGCAGCACAGGGTCACGTTCCCTGAGTTGGTTGCCGAGATGGTGAAATCAGACCTGCGTGCGATTGCCATAGAAAGGCAGTCGAGGGAACTGCTGCATGAGTAGATTCGATTTGGAAGGTCGCCGAATCTGGGTGGCGGGGCACCAAGGTATGGCCGGATCGGCCATCGTTCGCCGGCTCAAGCGCGAGGACTGCGAGATCGTGATGGTTTCGCACGGTGAGCTCGACTTGCTGCGCCAGGCGGATGTGCACGCATGGATGGGTGACAACCGGATCGATGCAGTGTTTGTGGCTGCTGCGAAGGTTGGAGGCATCCTGGCTAACGCAACGCGGCCTGCAGAATTCCTTTACGAAAACCTGGTGATTGAGACGAATGTGATCCACGCGTCGAAAGACACAGGGGTCAAGAAGCTGTTGTTCCTTGGATCGTCGTGCATTTACCCGCGCATGGCCACGCAGCCTATGCGGGAAGAGGCGCTTCTCACTGGCCCGCTTGAACCGACCAATGAGTGGTATGCCATTGCCAAGATTGCCGGTATCAAATTGTGCCAGGCCTATCGCCGGCAATATGGCTGCGACTTTGTCTCTGTGATGCCGACCAACCTGTACGGCCCAGGTGACCGCTACGACGCGCAGAGTGGTCACGTTGTGGCAGCACTGATCATGAAGATTCACGGCGCCAAGATTGCGAACCGCTCGACTGTGGAATTGTGGGGAAGCGGAACGCCGAGGCGTGAGTTCTTGTTCTCTGAAGACCTGGCCGATGCATGCGTTTTTGTCATGAAGAACTACTCAGATGAGATGTTCCTCAACATCGGAACGGGACACGACATCACGATTCGAGAATTGGCTGAAAGCACCGCCAAAGTCGCCCATTGGGAGGGAACATTCACGTTTGACAGGTCAAAACCCGACGGAACACCGCGAAAAGTAATGGACGTGAGTCGAATGACTGCCCTAGGGTGGACTGCGCCAACTGATTTTCAAGCAGGCCTGAGTCAAGCGTACGAGTGGTACCTCGCCAACGTGGCGGCGTCTTAAGGATCCGACTATTTGAGCCGAAATATTCGAAACAGCGACACCGTCTCTATTCGTGGCGAGAACCAGGACCGCTAACGACCCAGCTGATGAGGGTTCCTGCCCGGTTTGGGAGCTCGAAGCGACGGCGACTGTTCGAGCCACGCGCCCATGAATCCCATCTGCGGCTGAATCCTAAAGAGCCCACATCCCAAACTCAGCTCCGGCCGATTCTCGATCTCCATTCCCATTGCCCGCCACCTCTACAGCTGGAGACTCAGATCACACCGCTCACCAAAACTCCGCGCCCACGAGAAATGGGAGATAAAGGTACACGTTCGAAAAGTACGTTCTTGGCTGCTGAGGGCTATTGGATAGGGATCCCCACTTCAATCAAAAGCGAGAAATGCCTTTTTTGTGAGGTTTAGGCTCCTGATGACGCAAGAGGCCGACCTGGCACCTGTTGCAAATGCCGGTTTCGCAGACTACTGACGCCGTCAAGATCCACTTCCAGGGAGAAGCATTGTCCGGTGGCTGTGAGAGTGATGACGACCTTGCACTGATGACGGAAATCCGTCACGATCCCTTCGACGCCTGCGAATACCCCGCGCTCGACGCGCACCAACTCTCCAATGGAGACGGCCGGATGGGGCCGCAGCAGGCATCCACTGGCCAAGCCCTCGCGGATTCGTGCCATTTCAACTGCACTTACGGTGTTGCTCACACCGTCGCCCAGTAAGCGCAGAACTCCCGGCGTGCTTAGAAGCGCAATCCGCGTTTGTGACGAAAATCGGACAAATATATAGCTAGCGAACAGAGGCCTCTCGAGATTGACAATTCGATCTGTCCATCGCGAACGTTCGGAATAAAGTGGCAGGTAGTGTTCGAGGGCTCGGACCGCCAAATGGTTTGCAACCCGCTTTTCATGGTTGGCAACGACATGTAAGACATGCCATGGTCTCTCAAACATTCCAGACTCCAGCGAGAACTGCCGAAATCAAGGAAACTCTAAGAATTCTCCTGGACATTCCGGATTCCCATCCTAAGTATATCCCGCACATTTTGAGGCAAGATGACCGGTTTGGATAGAAAGGTAAACACAATAATCAAATATATTTAGTGAAAATCCCGGGAATATATAATCCGCGGCAGGCCGACTCACCCGCCACACAGGTTCGAGCGCTGCGAACCTTGCCGTCGGACATCCAAGCCAGTCCGACAATCTGATTCTATTTAGCCTCAACGCTAAGTGCGGCAGAGGAATCGGACCGAATGGGCCCAAGCGGCGCCAATTCACAACAAGCTGACAAACGTCTCGCATTTGCCATACAGATTTTGGGGCCTCTGATGGGACCTTGTGCTAACATATTTTCTTCGGAGAGAATCATTTCCGACCGCTTTTTTGGTGAATCGTCGGTTTCCAATGCTGGGACCGAGGGGGGCGAAGCCCGCCCGAATGCTTTTCACTCCAGCGCTATTTTCGATTAAGAAGTAGATTATCTGGATAGACGGATCAGTTGTAAATCCCTCCGCGACATTTGAGTCTTCCGGTGGCAGTATGAGCTCCTCGAACTCGAACGATCGCTGTCGGTCAGGATAGGCGTCGATCCGAGATCGCATTGTATAGAGTCTCTGTTGAGCGGCTAAGTTTTGATGATTGTGCTAGCGCGCGAATCTGTGGCTTTCTCGCAATTGCGGCGGTCCAAAGATGAAAATGATTACTAAGACCGAAGAGGACCCGTTCCTCAGTGAACCCCACCTCGGCTCAGCGCAACCGAAGCTTCCGGGAGCAAGCGACCGGGTCCGAGAGGTGAATCTTCTTGACGTCCTCACTCAGCTTGCTCGCCGAAAGAGATTGATCGGGTGGACAACTGTCGCCGGGATCCTTGTTGGAGGAATTCTTTGCCTGATAGTGCCGCCCGAATTTACGGCAATTACGAAGATTATGCCGCCGCAGCAGGCTCAGTCCATGACGACCCTCCTGATGAATCAACTCGCAATCGGTGGTGCGAGCTCCCTTGCCGCCGCAGCAGGATCGGGCCTTGGCCTTAAGAATCCAAATGATATTTACATAGGGATTTTGAATTCGCGCCTCATAGAAGACGCAATCATTCGGAAATTCGACCTTGAAAAGGTGTACCGCGCCAAAAATATGTCTGATGCCCGCAAGAGGCTCAAACAGAATACAGATATTACATCGGGAAAAGATGGCCTGATATCTATTTCGGTCGAAGATACGGGCAAGGAGCGGGTGCCGCAAATAGCAAATGCTTACGTCGATGAGCTTCGTACCATCACACAATCGCTCGCCTTCACCGAGGCTTCGCAGCGCCGCCTGTTCTACGAAGAGCAGTTAAAGCAAGCCAAGGATGCGCTTGTTGATGCAGTAGCCGCCCTCCAACAGGTCCAGCGCGCGAAAGGGATAATTAATCCTGACGCACAGGCCCGGAGTTTGATTACAAGCCTCGCTGGGATTGAAGGGAAGATCGCGGAGAAGAATGTCGAACTGCAGGCCTTGCGCTCATATTCGACCGAGCAAAATCCTGAAGTCAAAATTGCGGAGAGTCAGCTTGAGTCGCTGAAGGAGGAAGCTGCTCGACTCGAGCAGAATAGCCGTTCTTCAGGATATTCAGAACTGGGAATGAAGGACATTCCTGGAGCTAGCTTGGAATATATCCGTGCCGAACATGAGCTTCTCTATCGGCAGACGCTATTTGATCTTCTAGTCAAGCAATACGATTCTGCGAGGCTGGATGAGGCCAAGGAGTCACTCACTATTCAGGTGCTGGAGCCAGCAATCGAGCCAGACCGCAAGACGTCCCCAAAACGTTTGCTGCTCCTCATTATTTCGACAAGTGTGGGGCTTGTCGTCGGATGTGTTCTGGTGTTGTGCGCATCGTGGTTTGAAAGCATCCGATCCGATCCGAATTCATTGGAGCGCTTGAACAGGCTACTCGGGGCGATCAAAGGAACGAACGTCTGACGAGCACAACGCCTCGACAAAATCGATCGGTCCATCGCGGAACACCCTCGAACGTAAGCAGCCTCTAAAGAGAATCTGAGGAAACGTAAAGTGGGTATCGAGAACTTGAAAATTCTAGTTACCGGCGCCGATGGTTTCATCGGTTCACATGTGACGGAACTCCTAGTACGTTCTGGGCGACGGGTCAAGGCCTTTGTCTTTTATAACTCGTTCAATTCGTGGGGGTGGCTTGATACCCTTCCAAGGGAAATACTGGATGACCTTGAAGTGTATTGCGGCGATATTCGCGACAGCTACTGCATACGGAACGCGATGCGCGGTTGCGACGTAGTGATTCATATGGCCGCGCTAATCGCCATTCCGTTTTCATACGAGTCGCCGGAGAATTATATTGATACCAATGTCAAAGGTACTTTAAACGTGCTTCAAGCAGCTCGTGATTTAGGCGTGCAAAAAGTTGTACACACTTCGACCAGTGAGGTATATGGAACAGCGAAGTTTGTTCCAATCACCGAGGAACATCCGCTGCAGGCACAGTCACCCTACTCAGCCAGCAAGATTGGTGCCGACCAAATTGCCTCCTCGTTTTATGCTTCATTCGGGACTCCTGTTGCGATCATCCGACCCTTCAATGCATACGGCCCGAGGCAGTCGGCCCGAGCGGTGATCCCGGCGATCATTACTCAGTTGGCGTCAGGTCAACCCAAGGTTAATCTCGGAGCACTACATCCGACTCGCGATTTCACCTTCGTGACCGATACCGCAAGCGGTTTTATGGCGGTTGCTGATTCCCGGGCATCTGTCGGTGAAGTCATCAATATTGGCAGCAATTATGAGATCTCCGTCGGTGATACTGCTAAGCTTATCGCTGAGCTTATGGAAGTAAACATAGAGATTGAGACTGACGAGGCCAGGGTCCGCCCGGAAAAGAGCGAAGTATGCCGTCTCTGGGCCGACAACACCAAGGCGCGCAACCTCGTAGGTTGGTCGCCTAAATATGCCGGAATCGCCGGGCTGCGCAAGGGACTCAAAGAGACTATCAGATGGTTCGCCCAACCCGAGAACTGCAGACGTTACAAAAGCCTAATTTACAATACATAACAGTAACTCTTCACATTCGACGGTCCGAGTCTTGAAAAACACAATCATCGATCATCGGATTAATTGCACGGAGATAGTTACCGCGATTCGTGCAGCTTTGCCGAAGGATACCAAGCCGATTGCCCTTCATGAGCCATGGTTTGTCGGCAACGAACGTTCGTACTTGGAAGAGTGCGTCGAAACGGGCTGGGTTTCATCTGTAGGGAAATTTGTCGACAGGTTGGAACAGTTATTAGCAGAGTACACGGGAGCAACTCGCGCGGTTGCGGTCTCCAACGGGACATCCGCCCTCCACCTGTCCCTCAAGCTCGCGGATGTTCAGCCGGGTGACGAGGTACTGGTTCCAGCGCTTACCTTTGTCGCCACGGCGAATGCGGTTGCTTATTGCGGTGCTACTCCCCACTTCGTGGACAGCAGTGAAGCTACGCTTGGGATCTGCCCAGCGAAACTCGAACGATATTTGACGGATATTGCCGATGTAAATAACGGGACGTGTTTCAATCGCCTTACGAGCGCTCGAATCGCAGCAGTGGTTCCCATGCACACCTTTGGATTCCCGATCGACCTTGACGGCCTTACCGGTGTATGCGAGCGATTCTCCATTCCGATGGTGGAAGATGCCGCAGAATCGTTGGGTTCTTTTTATAAGGGGAAGCACACGGGAACATTTGGGAAAATTGGTGCGCTAAGTTTTAACGGAAACAAGATCATTACCACCGGTGGGGGCGGCGCGATTCTGACCGATGATCCGGAACTGGGAATGAAGGCAAAGCACCTCAGTACGACTGCCAGGCAGCCACATCGATGGACATTCGTGCATGATGCCGTTGGATATAACTACAGGATGCCGAATCTGAATGCGGCGCTAGGGTGCGCGCAGCTGGAACAGCTGCCCCGCATTCTGCGGCACAAACGGAGCCTTGCAGAGCGGTATCAACGGGCGCTGGCAGAATGTCAAGGAGTGCGTGTCATGGCGGAGCCTTCAGGCACCAGCAGCAATTACTGGTTGAACTGCCTTCTTGTTGAGAGCGGAAATGCGGGGGACCGAGACCTTTTACTCGCAACGACCAACGATGGCGGGATCATGACCCGGCCCGTCTGGAAGCTGATGCACACGCTTCCCATGTACGAATCGTGTCCACGAATGGATCTGAGCGTAGCAGAACGATTCGAGGCCTCAATCGTTAACCTTCCAAGCAGCGCCTTTCTCGATTGCGGGAATGAATAGACAACGAATTTGTGTCGTTACCGGCAGTCGCGCCGAGTACGGATTGTTGCAGCCGCTGATGCGAGCGCTCGAAGATGATCCGACATTTAGCTTACAGATCGTCGCAACCGGGGCGCATCTTGCGCCGGAGTTTGGGCTTACCTATAAGGTAATTGAAAGTGACGGATTCAAGATCGATGCCAAAGTTGAAATGCTGCTTTCAAGCGACACTCCGTTGGGCGGGGCAAAGTCGTTGGGAATCGCTGTAATCGGAATTGCGGAGGCACTTGATAGGCTCGCGCCGGACCTCGTGGTAGTACTGGGCGACCGCTTCGAGATCTTTGCTGCTGCCCAAGCGGCCCTCATGTTGCGGATTCCGTTGGCTCACATTGGTGGAGGAGACACGACGGAAGGCGCAATTGATGAGGCAATCCGCCACGGCATCACGAAGATGGCGCATTACCATTTTGTAACCAATGGGTTGGCGCGCAAGAGAGTGATGCAGATGGGTGAAGATCCCACCCGAGTCTACAACGTAGGTAGCTTAGGTCTGGATGCGATCCGTTCATGCGTGCTCATTGAAAGAGATACTCTACAAAGCAGCCTCAATTTTGACTTTCGACGTCTGAACCTTCTTGTCACGTTTCATTCCGTGACATTAGCTCCCGACCTCGGCGTAAGTGGATTCGATGAGCTTTTGTTGGCGTTGGACGGAGTTGGTGAATCGGTGGGTGTGATTTTTACACGTCCAAATGCAGACCCGGCCGGCCTTCAGCTGATTGAGCGATTGGATGCATACGTGAAAAGGCATCCGAACGCGCGGGTCTACAAATCCCTTGGCCAGCAGCTCTATTACAGTGTCATGGCGCAGATCGATGCAGTAGTTGGGAACTCGTCAAGTGGGTTGTATGAGGCACCGAGTTTTCAAAAGCCGACTGTCGATATCGGCGAAAGGCAGCGGGGGCGCCTGGCGGCAGACTCGGTTATTCATTGCGAACCGGAATCCAAGTTCATCGAAAGAGCAATCCGTCAGGCCCTCACCCTGGATTGTTCGCGGACTGTGAATCCCTACGGAGACGGCCATTGCGTGGAGCGGATCATGGCGGTACTAAGACAGAGCGTTGAAACCTCGCAAGAACTCCAGAAACGCTTTTTCCTGGCAGGCAACGAATGAATACGAAGCGCGCACTCATCATAGCCGAGGCGGGCGTAAACCATAACGGCTCGTTGGAACAAGCGCTTCAACTGATCGGAGCAGCAGCCAAGGCGGGGGCAGATGTCGTCAAGTTTCAAACCTTCAGGCCAGATGCGGTTATAAGCAGGTTCGCACCGAAGGCCGACTATCAGCTGGCGAACACCGGTATCGCTGAGTCGCAACTAGAGATGGTGACAAAACTGGAACTCGGCGACGCTGCTCACCAGCAACTGGTGGACTACTGCAATACGCTTGGAATTCAGTTTCTCTCCACGCCCTTTGATCTTTCCAGCGTCGACCTGCTCGTGAACGTGCTTGATGTTCAGCGAATCAAGGTTGGGTCCGGCGAGATTACAAATTCGCCTCTATTGTTGCATATTGCCAATTCTGGCTTGCCGATCATCCTCTCGACAGGCATGAGTACATTGGCGGACATTGAGGAAGCGCTTGGTGTAATTGCGTTTGGATACTTGAAAACCGGTACACCTCCTTCCGCAGCGGCGTTTCGTCTTGCGCTGCAGTCAAATGAGGGTCAGGAAGCGCTCCAGGAAAGAGTGGTCTTACTTCATTGCACCACCGAATATCCTACGCCATTCTCCGACGTGAATCTTCGAGCAATGGGCACGCTCGGTTCTGCCTTCGGTCTGCCAGTTGGAATCTCCGACCATACGATCGGGTATTCTGTGGCGATTGCCGCAGTCGCCCTTGGAGCTTGCACCGTAGAGAAGCACTTTACCCTGGACCGCAGCTTGCCAGGCCCAGACCATAAAGCATCCTTGGAACCATGTGAGCTCGCAGCTATGATCAAGGCCATTCGCGAGGTCGAGCAGGCAATGGGCTCATCGCGGAAAATGGTAGTGAAGTCTGAGGCAAGAAACCAGGCAATCGCCCGGAAGAGCCTGGTGGCACTGCAGCACATAGCCAAAGGCGAGCCATTTACACACGGTAACCTCGGGGCCAAACGTCCGGGGATGGGTGTTCCACCCACGCGGTACTGGGAGTTCCTCGGGAAAACAGCCACCCATGACTATCGGCCCGACGAGCTAATTCTCGAATGAACAAGCGCAAGCAACTGATCATTGTTGGGGCCGGCGGCCACGCAAAAGTGCTGATTGCAACGCTTCGAGCGTGCCGAGAACCAATCGTGGGAATCCTTGATCGCGATAGCAAGAACGAAGCTACCTCAATTCTTAGCGTGCGGGTCATAGGAAACGATGACACGATCCTGCAGCATCGGCCGAGTGATGTTTTGCTTGTCAATGGAATCGGCGCAGTGTCTTCTCTGGCACACCGCAGTGACGTCTTCAGGAAGTTCCACGCGCTTGGATATCACTTTCAAACGGTAATCCATCCGTCAGCCGTCTGTTCGGAACAGGTATCCCTTGGCGAGGGGGTACAAGTGATGGCTGGGGCAGTTATCCAGCCGGGTACTGTCGTTGGCGACAATACGATTCTGAATACGATGATGTCAATCGATCATGACTGCACGATAGGTAGCCACGTGCACATCGCACCGGGCGCGACCCTTTCGGGAGGAGTTTCAGTTGGGGAAGGTACGCATATCGGCACCGGCGCTGTCGTGATTCAGAACGTAAGTATCGGTGGCAACTGCTTGATTGCGGCCGGGGCGGTGGTCGTTCACGATGTCCCAGACTGCACTTCTGTAGCTGGGGTGCCAGCAAGGAAAATGCGGGGCTCAACGAGGGGACCTCGGCGATGAAGAATTGGGTTACTTGTTGCGTTAGTCCGAACGCAACCATCAGGGAAGCGATTCGTGTTATCGACGCAAGCTCTTTGCAGGTCGCCCTTGTAGTTGAAGGTGCCCGCTTGAGGGGAACTGTGACCGATGGCGACATTCGACGAGCTCTTCTCGCTGGAATGACGCTCGAGTTGTGCATATCGACTGTAATGAATGAAAATCCTAGAGTCGCTGTGCTTGGCGATGACCAGGAGACTACGTTGGCGCGAATGCGCGCCGCACAGGTCCGCCAGATGCCAATTCTGGATGCCGCAGGTTTCCTGGTTGGACTAGAGACCCTCGATGAGCTGCAGGAAGCACAAGCGCGGGAGAATCCCGTCATTATTATGGCGGGAGGGCTGGGAAAGCGCCTGACTCCTCTTACGGAGAACTGCCCTAAACCGATGTTGCTCGTTGGGGGGAAGCCGATTCTGGAAACTATCCTATTGAGTTTTTTGGGACATGGATTTAGACATTTTTACATTTCGGTGAACCATCGTGCAGAGATGATTAAGGAGTATTTTGGCGACGGTTCTCGCTGGGGCGCGTCTATAGAATACTTAAGCGAAGATCGGAGTCTTGGTACTGCCGGTGCGCTTTCGCTCTTGCCAGTCAAGCCGATCGTGCCAATGATCGTGACAAATGGAGACATCCTGACGAAAGCAAACTTCGATCACTTATTGCAATTTCATGTTGAACACAAATCAAGGGCAACGATGTGCGTTTGCGAGTACGAGTATCAGGTTCCATATGGCGTGATCCGGTTGAATGGACACCAGATTCTCGAGATCCAGGAAAAGCCCAGGCAGAAATTCTTAGTTAATGCAGGGATCTATGCATTGGATCCCGATGTCCTGGGTCTTGTTGTCGCAGACGAGCACATCGATATGACTACTCTGATCGAGAGAGTAGCTAGAGAGAATTGGGAGACAGCCGTGTTTCCCTTACGTGAATATTGGATGGATATTGGACGGCATGCCGATTTGGACAGGGCGAACGCAGAGTTCAATCTCCAATTCAAGGAGTCCGACGGTAACGCGAGTTCCATCTAGTCAGCGGGCGAGGATCGATTCCCGAGAAATGGAACAAGCTCCAGCGATTCGCGCACCTTTGAATCAAGCATTCGGTTGAAGAGGACGCTCACCGAAGTTCAACGGCACGAAGCGAATCCCTGGATCGCAATATGAAATGAGACCGAAAGCCAATGCGCTCACGAGGCAAATTTGGAATCGAGCAAGTTAAAAGCCGCTGTAATCGGCCTCGGGAAGGCCGGTTCGCGTTTTGATGAGGAAGGCCGTCCGGCAGTCTGGTCTCACGTAGGAGCCTATCTGGCGTCGAGAGATCTTTACGACCTGGTGGGAGGCGCCGACGTCTATGCGGAGAGCCGCGCTAAATTCTTGGCCCGCTGTCCGGATCTTCCCTGTTTCGACAGCGCAGAGGACTTGATTTCGAGCCTTTGCCCCGATGTTGTTAGCATCGCAACTCCGATCGGCATCCGTTCGAAAGTGTTTCATGAAGTGCTCGAGGGAAATCCCCCCCCCCGGGTCATAATTTGCGAGAAGCCGCTGGCCTCAGAACCGAAAGTCAGACTAGAACTTGTGCAAATGTGCGCGGCAAAGGGAGTGGTGCTGATGGTCCATTACAACCGTCGGTACGCTTCGATTTATCAGCGCATGCGAAGGACTATTGCCGGGGGCGATCTGGGCGACTTGACGTCCATCACCGTTCGAATGGCAAACAGGCTCTGGAGCATCGGTTCACATGCGTTTGACCTACTCTTCTATTTAAGTGGGGAGGAACCATGCCAATGGAGCGCATTGGAGATTCCTGCCCTTTCGGAGAAGGGCGAGCCCGCAATTGATTTTGTATCGTACTTTCCATCTGGGGTTGCGGGCAGGGTATTGATGCATGGACCTTCATGCATTCTGCTGTTTGAAGTTGATGTGATCGGCACAAAAGGCCGACTAACCGCCTCCGAAAATGGCGGCCGCCTGGATTACTCGCCCTTTGTCAGTTCATCACAGTACCTTGGCTATGTTGCCTCAGGCCCGCCGGAGCGCCTGTATTCGACGGCTCCGGACGAATCGACATTCGTCGCCATCGTCCGCGAAGCTGGGGACGTACTTGTGGCCGGCAAGGATCCGACTTGCAGCGGTCAAATGGCCCTTCAATCAGAGGCGATGTTAGACCAAGTGGTGAATTGGAGGAGCGAATAGCCATGAATAATCGTTTGGCAATCCTCGGCGGAGAACCAGTGCGCCGCATGCCTTTTGTGGTGGAGCCACTAATAGATCAGGACGAAGAAGACTGCGTGCTACAAGCGATCCGTGATCGCAATTTTTCCCGCTATATTGGTTCAGATCATAGCAACATTGAAGACATTCTTCGTATGCCTAGTGGCGATGCCGCAAGCATTGATGCCGCATGGCATTTTCTTGGTGGCCCAAATGTTCGCAGGTTTGCTGCGGATTTTGCTGAAAAGGCTGGAGTGAAATATGCAATTCCAGTTAACTCCGCCACCTCCGGTCTCGCGACGGCTCTGGCTGCAACCGGGATTGCGCCAGGCGACGAAGTGCTTCTCCCTGGATTATCGTTCGCTGCGTCAGCGACGGCCATACTCGTCTTCAATGCTATTCCAGTCTTCGTGGACATTGATCCGCGGACCTTCTGCATCGATCCAAAAGAGATTGAAAGGGCAATCACACCCCGCACGCGCGCCATTCTTCCGGTCCATCTTCTGGGCAACGTATGCGATATGCGGCAGATTTGCCGAATTGCCGAAAGATATCACCTCAAGGTGGTTGAAGACTGCGCCCAAGCACCAGGCTCCAAGTTGCGCGGGCAGTGGGTCGGTACATTCGGTGAGGCTGGTGTATTCAGCTTTCAGCAGTCGAAGAACATCACGACTGGCGAAGGCGGCATGATCATTACGAATGATCCGGAAATCGCATGTAAGTGCCGCTTGATTAGCAATCACGGTGAGGTCGTGATGAAAGAGAGTCATACGGATGAACAGTTAGCCAATGTTGTTGGCTGTAATTTTCGAATGACTGAGCTATCGGCTGCGCTCGGTATCGCACAGCTAAGAAAGCTAGACAAGGTTAATCAATGGCGCAACCGGAACGCCGAGTTTCTTATCAGGGAATTAGCTGATGTTCCCGGCCTTACTCCTCCGTGCGTTCATCCAGACGTTCAGTGGGTGTGCCATGTTCTGGCATTTTTGTTTGACAGTGACCGTTTTGGAATCTCGCGAGAGTTGTTCTTGGCCGTAATGCGCGCTGAGGGAATTCCAGTTGGCACGGGTTATGTGCGTGCGATGTACGAGAACGCATTGTTTCTACGGCGCATTGCCTTCGGTGTCGACGGATCACCATGGAAGGAGAACAACAGTCAGATAACTTATTCGCATGATCAATGCGCGGTAATCCATCGGTTGCTTAACCAGCAATTCTTGTGGTTTTACCACATTGCCTACTCTTCTACGACGGAGGATATGAAGGATATTGCCGCAGCGGTGAAAAAGATACATAGTGCAGTCCCTGTGATTCAAGAACATGCAGACGATATCCTCGAGCAAGGGGATACAAATAAGCGCCAAGGCCGGCTATGAAGAGATGCTATTCGCCGAATAAGCTACGGAGGGCTTGAATGGGATCGATTGTAGCTGTGGTGCATGCCCGGGGCGGTTCAGTTCGAGTTCCGTTGAAGAACATTCGCCCGCTTTGCGGTCGGCCGCTTGTGGCGTGGACGATTGAGGCTGCACTGGGGAGCAAATGCAACAGAGTGATCGTTTCAACGGATCACGCGGGAATTGCAGAAGCGTCGGCCGGTGCGGGTGCAGATGTGCCATTTCGGCGACCTGCAGATCTTGCACAAGACGTTGCTTCAGAACTAGTCACTCAACATGCCATCCGATTTCACGAGGAAGAAACCGGTGAAAGAGTGGATATTGCGGTGACGATCCAACCCACTACTCCGTTTTTGACTGCTGCAGATATCGACGCTTGTGTTGACCTTGTGGCTAACAGCCCAGAACTAAACTCGGCATTCACAGTTGGGCCGGTTAATCAACGCCCCGAATGGATGTTCCTGCGGGACGAGACCGGTCGTGCGCGGAAATTTCTTGAAGGAAGGCTGGGCGGAGACATGGGCATCAGCCAGACCCTGCCTCCCTTGTGGCATCCAAACGGGGGCGCCTACGCGACGCGACGCGATCAACTCTTTGGAAGCGATGCAATTTTGATCCCTCCCTACGGGATCCATACAATGTCAATGTGGGCTTCGATCGATATCGACGAGGAAATTGATTTCATTTATGCCGAGCAGATCGCCTGTCGATTCGGCTGGGATCGTCACGGAGCAACATCGAGCGCTGGAGCGGAATAGCAGCGCCTTTGACGTCGATCCCGACCCGACGTCGGAATCGGCTTCGGACACGGCCCGGGTTAAGCTCCGGATCCATTCACGTCAGGTCGCAATGCAATAATGTTCCGAATTTGTTTACGCTTCTTGCGTGCTCGATCAGAAGGCGGGCAGCAGAAACCTGGAGCGACTGTAGTTGAACATTCGAGGAGTCCTGGAGCGTGAAGAATAGCTTTGAGGGTGTTGAAGATATCAGAAGTTTTACGAACGTTCGGGCGATTGAAGCATATCGAGCAACCCGCCTTAATGGAGCAAACCTCCGCGCACAGTGGTTAGCCGAGCAATCGGCACTAACACATCCGTTCGCCGTCGTGGAGGTGGGGGCAGGGTCATCATGCTTACTCTATAGTTTCGCGGAGAGTGGCATTCTCAGCCACGGTATCGGAATCGAGCCGACCCATTCGAGGTATGAGTTTGCGGAACACTGGCGCAGGGCAATCGGCTACGAGAACGTTGAGAACCTCTGTGCCACGTTCCAGGAGGTGCCCGTCCGCCGCGCTGCCGTTGATATGGTGCTAATTCTGGACAATACATTATCGTATATGTGTTCCGGCAATGAAGGAAATCTGCAAATCACAGTCACATTAGCGTTTCAGTGGCTTCGTGTCAGAGGCATGTTAGTGATAGAGGTGGCAGATTATGCTCGCAAGCCAAACTGGGAGCGGCACGTCGAAACGCAAAGCGACTCGCGATTTAGCGCTTCGAGTCACCGAATCGAGCTTCTGTCCAATGATGAGGTTCTGTCGGAAAGCATGGTCTTTCCCCGGATTGGAGATCCGATCAAACGACGCGACGGCGCGCGTTGCATCCGAAAAGAACATCTGGAAGGTCTTCTTCTGGAAATAGGCTTTGAAGACATACGGATCACTACCGAGGCGATTCCGTGGGTCAATCAAGAAGGCTACCCGCACTACATCTTAACCGCCGTTCGACCCTAATCCGAGCCCCTTCAGGCACTTCAATTCGGATTGTATGAACGCGAAGGTCCGCGAGCCCTCTCGACGGCCACTCGATAGCAGAAACGTACTGACTTTTGACAGTGATTACGAACCAAGATACTTCCAAATCGGAGACAGTAAGACTGACAACTACGAAGAGCGCTGTGCTCTTCATTGCGTGCCGGTACATGACGTATGCATTGGCGTTGGTTCGGAGTCTTTTGGTGGCAAGGTTCCTTGGACCATTTCTCCTCGGCATATTTGGCTTTCTTACGCTCACTTTGCAGTATCTCGCATATGCCGGGCTTGGGCTGCAATTTGCGATCAACGTGGAGCTAGCAACTAAGCCCGAGTCCGATCACCGTAATAGCATCTCAGCCTCAATCTTGTTCACTGCACTTATCGGATCGGTGATCGTCTTATCGGGCATACTGATTCTGACCCTTGGGGTGCAGATCTTTAATAAGTACTCCTTTTATCATTTCGCACCGCTGGTTGGAGTGATCGCTGCCAGCACGATGCTCCAGCAGGTCTATACCAACATCTTTCGTGTTTGCGGCAAGCTGGTCGAAATTGCGATTGCCGAAAGCGCCGCTGTGGTGGTGCTTATTGCACTGGCATCAATATTTCGCGGTGACACCCTGATCTATGCGCTGCTGATCGGTATGAGCGCCTCGGCGGTTTTCGCGATCATCCTGTTTGCATTGCGTATGCCGATCCAATTCAACTGGACACTAAAGCGGGCTTCCGTACGCACGCTGCTGGCCATCGGCCTACCGCTCCTGATGTATAACGCCAGCTTTAGCCTAATCACGATGGTCGCGCAGAGTGTCGTAAGTATTTATTACCCGTTGAAAACAATGGGGTATTACACTTTTGCCTCTGGAATTGCTAACGTGGCGCTTCTCGGATTTTCGTCCATCGCGTGGATTGCGTATCCAAGCATCTTACGAAGAACAAGGGTTGGTCTGCCGGATGAAGACGTGGCATCAGTTACCGACAGGGCGAATGTGGTGTTTGGAACGGCTGTTTTCCTATTAGCCCTGGCGGTCACTATTATGCAGCCACTAATCTTTCTCATATTGCCGAACTATACAGGGGCAGGAGGAGCGATAGGTGTCCTGTTGCTCGCACAGGCACTCCTTCAGAGCTCGTTCGGATTCAATTGTCTCGCGATTGCACGGCAGAAGCAATTAACGGTCGCGAGAGTAAGTTTCATCTCCGTAGTATTGGTGGGAGCATTCTCGTTATTTGCTGCGAAGGCTGGACTTCCCTTCATCTGGGTGGCGATTGGCGTGTTGCTCGGAGGCATCTTTTTTTCACTATTCCAGGCTCGCACTGGGCTTGTTCTGCTTGGGACAGGCACAAAAATCAGGCCTATCATTAATGCAGGTACATACTTGTCTCTTGCACTGTGTTTGGGGGGGATTCTGCTTGGCCACCCGTCGATCGGGGCTGTCGCAGCATCGGGGGCCTATCTTTCAACGAACCGCGCACGAGTTTGGGAAGTAGGGCACCTGTGCAAACCTTACCTGCGGAACCTTTCTTGGATTTGTCAGCGTCGGGTAATTCAGGTTGGGGGAGAGTCGTGAATCGCAATCTGCGCTTCCATTCCTGCGTAGCCGCATGGAAATGGAAAGGGTCGCTGCTGCGCTACAGGCTAGTGAGGCAGTCAGCCGCAATCAGATTGGCGCTCAGACGAGTTAACGACCGAGTTTATTTATGGCCGCCGTTTGGCCCGACTGACGAGGCCAACCTGGCAAGAGTCAAGGTGGAATTATCACACTACCTTTCCGGCTTCGAGAAGAAAGTTCTGTACTTCGGCAGAAAGGAGGACCGGCTGGCGGTTCACGAGTACGGACTTACCGCTTCAACAGTTGCTGCGACGCCTGAGATCAGCAGCAGGGAAGCGAAGATCGAACTGCGGCGCGCAAGGTATTGCTTGTTGTGGCGTAGCGATCGTGTTCCGAGGGCGATTTCGCTAAATCCGCATGTGTATCATGTTGGCCAGCGGGTTGGCAGCGCTGATGTGTGCGAATGGTTGCGTTTGGTCTCCGATATTTATCTCGCCGAACGCTCTCGACCCGTAAGAGCGGCTTCCCTGCCCACAAATCTTCGCTCCTGCGCAGTTTTAGGATCCGGGCCAAGCGTCGAGCACTTCTTTGATGAGGGTGACCGTTGGGAAGGCTGGATCGGATGCAATTTTCTCGTATGTGACGATCGGATTATCCGCACCGGAAAGCCCGTCGCTTATTGCACCGCGGATCCTGCCTTTTACAGCCCAGCCGAGACATTCCGGGTATGGCGGAAACGATTGTTTCAGTTTCTACGGGAGACACCATGCGTTTACGTGACGTTGGCGGACTTCGCTCCATTCATTGAACTGAATTTTCCCGAAGATATCAAGGCGAAGTGTCACTACGTGAAGACCCTCGGTCATGACAGTTACCGAGCAACGACATCTTTTCGCAATTGTGATTTTACCGTCACTCCATACGGGAATGTCCTAACCGACTTAATGCTGCCCGTCGCCACTTGCGTCAGCCGTCGAATCGGGCTGTATGGATGTGACGGTCAACCACCAGGCGCAACTGACCTCCCAAAATCTCCGCGCATGCATGAGTGCGATGAGTCATGCTGGAATGAACTTCCTCACGCACGCTTCGGAGATCCTTCAAATTACATGGATACATTCGGTCTATATACGAGTTTCGTTGTTGCACAATGCCGAAAGCACGGATCAGAATTTGCCCTAAGGGCTCCTTCCTGGAACACGGGTTTGAGGGGAGTGCCACTGCTTTCGGAGAATCGGGTTCTCTGGGAGACCTAACGGCAGCGTGTCCAATCTGCTAATAGTCATCGCCGGCACATTTCTTTCCGCATGGTTGTTATTTCTGCGCGGTCCGAGTGCCGGCAAGACTTTAAACGCCTCGCGCTGGATGCTATTCGCGTGGAGCATGCTGGTGCTTGTACACATATCTAGCCCTATTCGCTATCTGAGTTTAAAGCTTTCGCTATCAACATGGATGTATTGTGGGTTGTGGATCGGAACCTTTATCGTCGCCGACAACGTCCGTTTCAGCATTTTTCCTAACAAGCTTTCAACCGGACCGCGTGAGCGCAGGGAGATGCCTTCGAGGGCGATCGGGACCATCTGTGTTATGGCTGTAGCAGGGATGATAGTGCTGGCCTATCAGAGCAGGTCGGTCGCCAGCGGTGACGAAGGCCTACTGGCTGCATTTCGCGACGCCCAGCTTGCTCAGCTTGAGGGCGGCGAGGGCGACTTGCTTAAGACTATTGCCACCGTGCTCGCATGCGGCGGCCTCGTAGTCGCTTTGACCGATACCAGCAGAGCCATGCTGCGGGGATCTCGAATTCCGCTGCGCGCCCTGATCGGATTTGCTTCTTATCTCTCAGTCACTGTTTTTACGGCTGGACGGCCCGGTATTGTGCTGGGTGCGTTAAGCGTCTTTACGGCAATTGTGAGTTCCGGCTTCCTTGGCGGGTCCGGAAAACGCAACTTGAAGCGAGTGGTCGTCACAGGCATTGTCCTCTTTGCGGTTGGGGGGGCTTACATCGCAGCCGTTGTTTCAACCCGGACAACGGGGTGGACTGGGGGAATGGAGAACAAGATTGACCTCATGAACGAAATGGGAAACAGCGAACTAAGTTCAAGATTTCGCGAATCGCTCCGCCCTGCAGGCGTCCTAGGCGACACAGTTATTGAATCTTTCTACTACCTGTCTCCTCAGCTTTACGGCCTTCAACGTTCACTCAATCACTATCGTGGCCCCATGGGATGGGGCGCGATCGAGTTTGCCTACATTGATAGAAGGATTGAGGCAATTTCGAACGTTAGACGATTTGAAAATGTCATTGACGCCGATGCACAGTCGTTTGAAGATGTCGAAGTATCGCCCCACTTCTTCCAGACAGCGGTACAAACTACAAATCTCGATTTTGGCCGTGTCTTAGGCCTCTGCTTTGTGTTTCTCTGTGGAGTGTTGAGCAGGCGTTCGCGCACGAGAGCGCTGGACACGCATTCCCCTTTCGCAATAGGCCGGCAGGCGCTTATCTGTTCAGGGGCTGCATGGAGTATCATCTTCAGCCCATTTGCAGAACAATCGTGGTCATTCCCGCTGCTTTGGTTCATAACAATACCGATTGTGTTTGAGCGCGGCCAATCGTTTCTCGCCGCTCTGAGCCGTCCAGTATCTCGAACTGAAAGCAGTTGAGGGCTCGGCGCTGACTTAAGGTGGTGTTACGAAATGAATCTGCTGTACATTTTACCGTGGGCGACGCCGGCCTTCCTGGAGAGATACGGTGACGGAAACGCAGCATGCCACCGGAAACCGACTCTGATCATGGAGGCCCTTGCTCGACAGCAGCACAGACTTGTCGCGATTTCGACTTATGTGGTCAGCCATACTGAATGGCGATGGAGACGAAGGGAGAGTGACATACCGTTCCAGGGCGTTGAGATTATTTATCCTTCGGGAGTAATGATAAGGCCCTTCGGCGGACTACTTGCCGCATTGCGCTCCGGAGGCGTGATTCAGACAGTTTTGAGAGATTTTTCACCCGACGCCGCAATCATTTACAATGCGGGCCTATCCGAATACTTCGCCGTTAAGGCCCTTCGCCGTGCGTTGAAGCCAATTCCGATTTTACTTGAGCTCGAGGATCTGCCTCTTGCGCGGAAACGGGAGTGGAAGAATCTAAAGCCGCGATTGGATCAATTGTGCTTTAACGGAATGTTGAAAGCGGCGACTGCCTTTACAGCGGTAAACCAGGCAATGCTGGACAGGCTGCCACAAGACAAACCCAAGGTCCTGTTCCCCGGCATTATCGATCCGGTTCTCGTGGAGTTCGCACGTAATCGAGTGGCGCCATTCTCTCGCCCCAAGCGGACCCTTGGTTATTTCGGGGGATTGAGTGAAAGAAAAGGCGTCGGGGTGCTTTTGGAGCTTGTACAGCACCTTCCCGACGGGTGGGACATTCTGGTCACCGGAAGTGGTGACATGGCTGCGCAATTTTCAGCTTTTAGCCGGCGGTATCCTGATCGGCTTCGATTTTTAGGCAGAGTTGGAGATAGGGAGCTTTGTCAGGCCATTTGCAGCGCAGATTGCATGGTGATCCCTCGGGAGGGAATTATGACTCCTGGAGAAGACATTTTCCCATTTAAGACGTTTGAATACATCGTGTCAGGCAGTCACATAATTGGCTGCGATTTGCCGTCAGCCTGCGACATAGACTTGTCGTTTATTAAGGGTTTCGACGGCACAGTATCCGATCTGGTTACAGCACTCTCGACTGCTGATACGGATTGGCGATCAGGCAGACAACTTCGTGAGAGAGCAATTTCCGTGCTTCTCGCGAAATATGGAACGGAATCCGTGGCCGGAATCCTAACAGATCTTTTGTTCCGCTCGGATTCGGTACTTAGGGCCGGCAGGTGGAATTCACTGGCACTTAAAACTCAAGGGCATTCCAGAACAAGTATCCCTCGACCGGGTGCGGCGGCTGAAAGCGATCGGGAATCGACCATATGACGCTTTCGCTAAGGCTCCGGCTAGGGGTTGAAGTAATGAAACAGTTTCGAAGAAACGCGGTGTAATGCGTGCGTCATTTGCGATGTTGGGCGCAGAACACGAGCTATCGGAGTAACGATGAATAGATCGCATCAGAAGTAGAGAAGAATGCTGCAGTAGCCAATGCTGCTTCTGCATGCGCACAGCCGGCAATCAGAAGTCGCCGGAAGCCTATCGGAGAACTCGTCAGGAGGACCAGAGTTATCGGTCTTGACAGAAACATTTTTGATGAAGAGATACCGGGTAGTTAAAGTGGATCAACTGCTTCTTAATTTCGCTATTTTGCTGGCGTGCGGATGCGCGGTCCATTTGGATCCACTCTGTAATGTTTCAATTGGATCGACACATGTTTCGCTTGCCAAGAATAGCGACTGCATGCTGCCGGGCTTGGTGACCTTTCCAGACGGCAATCTTCTCGCAGCAGAAGAGTGCGATGGGGCGGTCATGACGCAGATGAGCGCAGACAATGGAATGACCTGGAAGCCTAACACGCCGATGTTTTTTCAGCCTCTCGCATCGACTGTCGCGCTATCCATGCTCCCTAGTGGCAAGTTATTTCTAAGTACAAGCGAAAGTTCATCGGTTGGCGTTCCGGCGTATGCGATTGGCACAATTGGACCGGGGGACATAATTGCCTGGGGTGCCCCGGTAACTATTAAGACCCCGGGCTGGACCGCTGGGTGCTGGGCAGTGTCACCATTAGTAAGTGCTGCGAACGGTAATCTCTTGTGGCCCGTCTGGTGCTATAACAACAAGACAAGAGGACTACCTGGCACTTCGACTGTGCTTGTTTCCGCAGATGGCGGCGTGACCTGGCCAAAACAAGTAGTTGTTGGTGACTCAAATGCGGATGGTAGGGATTATGACGAGTCGGCAGGCGCGGCTTATCCGAATGGCGATATCGTGATGATCATTCGCCACACACCCAATGCGAAAGAGGAGCCGAGAGGCTCATGGTGGCGTTCAAAGTCAACTGATGAGGGATTAACCTGGTCGTCTCCAGTAAAGGTAGCTGATTTCTTCATTGCGGGCAGGCCCACGCTTGCACTTCTGCCATCAGGAGGTCTCCTATTATTGGGTCGCGCCATGATTGGAAATAAATCAACGACTGGATTCGGAACTTCTTGGGACGAAGGACTTAATTTCAGTTTGTTTGCTAATCTCGAGGCGGACAGCAAGACGGAACAATTCGATGAGTATGACGCCATTTCTTTACTTTCCAATGGAACTATCGGCGTTGTGACATCCCATAACGACCATGGAGACGGGAATTTTCGCGCAGGAACGTACAATGTTGACTATAGAAACCTGATAGATAATTGCCCTGTAGCGCCACCTCCCTCGAAACAAAGCCACATACGGTGAGTCCTGCAGGCGTTGAGAACTCGGCGCGCGCGGATCAGTACCAGTGTGTCATCCGCCAGCCCAGCGACACGCACCCAAGAGTTGCGAAAGTCGCCGTCATTGCCATACCCAGTCGTGAAGCATAGCGCCTAACGGCGATTCCTCATCTGTAAGAGCACGAATCTGATCGAACGATTCACATTACCCATGATGAACAGCGTGAACTTGCCACCGTCCACGACCGGCGTCGAACTGCTGTTCGAGATCTTCATCCGGCGCTAGGAACGGGCCACGATCGTCGCTAGTCGAGGGAACAATCTCGAGAAATCGCAGATGTTCCAGTGAGAAAACTTCGCAGGACATCCGACATCCCATCGTTGCGCAAATTTGAGAATCCTCCGGAACTGACAGCCGGTCGCGTTTCGATACCAAACCCGATCGGGTGCGGTAGCCAAGTACCGATCAACCGATGAGAATTCTATACGATCATCAAATCTTCTCGCTTCAGGATGGCGGAGGTATCTCTCGGTATTATTTTGAACTTACGAACGCGCTTGCGTCACAGTTCTCCGGCGCATGTGACCTTCTATTGGGGTTGCATCGCAACACATATCCATTTCAGTCGAGACCTGGTGAGTCCGTCTGGCAATACAGAAGCTGGATTGCCGGACGCCCCGGCACTGGTCGCTACGTTATCAATCACCTGGCGTCCAGTTGCCTCGTTCCCTTTCGGGGCCGATACGATATCTACCACCCAACTCTTTATCGCTGGCTGAATCCAGCAAGATACAGGAAGATGATCGCAACGCATCACGACTGCGCTTACGAGCATTTCCCGTCATTATTTCGAAATGTTCCACGAATCATGAAGATGCGTGCACTCCAGTTTGCCAAGGCCGATGCTATCATCTGTCCTTCGGAAGCAACCCGACAGGATCTGCACCGCTTTTACGATGTCCCCGAACACAAGACCTTCGTGGTCTACCACGGTATTCCGAGGCTGGTCACAGCGCCCGCGATGATTCCGCCCAAAAGTGGTAGGCCTTTTCTCCTGTACGTCGGTTCCCGCGCACCCTATAAGAATTTTCGCGGTCTTCTGTTGGCGTTTTCGGCAGCAGGGCTACAGAAGTCTTTCGATATCGTTGTGATAGGCGGCGGTTCGCCGCGCCGTGATGAAATGGATTGGATCTACACGGCAGCCATGTCCGAATCTGTGCATTTTATTCCTCACGTATCAGATGATGTGCTAGCCGGGTATTACACGCAGGCACATTTACTCGTCTACCCTTCGCTGCATGAGGGATTTGGTTTTCCGCCTCTCGAGGCGATGGCTCTGGGCTGTCCAGTAGTCGCCGCCTGCGCATCCTGTCTTCCTGAAATCTGCGGGCTAGCCGCATGCCTCTTTGATCCGAGTTCCGACGATTCTTTTGTGGAGGCACTGAAACTCAGCTGTTATGACGAGGAATGGCGCCACAAAGCTAGAGCGCTGGGCAGGCATCATGCAAAACAATACACGTGGGACACCTGCGCGCAGAACACCCTTGCCGTGTATAAGTCTGTTATCTCAACGGTGTAGAATGTTGGTAATTCGCAAAACGTTTCGACATCTCCGCAGAAGCGATGAAGGCCTGCAGTGCGACGCCCTCATGGAGTGTAAAGCGTCACGCGCCGTTTCAATCGCACAATCCACACGGAACGGAAGGGTCTGATTGCGTATTCTTTTGTTGTCTACATATTTTCGACCCGATGTTGCCGCGAATGGCGTCATCATGAGTTCACTCGTTGACGAGTTTGTCGCTCGCGGACACAAAGTTACGGTGATCACCACCGTACCGCACTACAACAACAATCAGATCTGGCCGGAGTACTTGGGAAAGCTGGTTCATCGCGAGAGCTCTCAAAAGACGGAGATTTATCGCCTCTTTACGTATGTAGCCAAAGACAAGGCCAACCTCGTCCACCGTGCCTTGGCGTATGGTATCTTCCATGTGCTTTCGCTCTTGCGGATGCTAATCTTGCCACGCCACGACATCTTGTTGGTTCCATCTCCTCCGCTTAGCAATGGCGTCATTGCCAATATTGTACGGCGATTCAGGGGGACTCCATTTATCTACAACGTGCAGGACATCTGGCCTGACGTAATTGTGCGTGCTGGGGCGGTTAAGAATGAGTCGGCAATTCGGCACTTGGAGAGAATGGAAAATTATGTGTACCGCCATGCCGCGCATATAACAGTATTGTCTGACGGCTTTCGGAAGAATCTGTTGAATAAAGGCGTTCCATCTGACAAAATCACAGTAATTCCCAACTTTGTGGATTCGGATTTCATCACACCTCAGCTGAAAGACAATACCTTCTCGAGGCAACTTGGGCTACAGGATAAGTTTATCGTCTTATTTGCCGGCAACATGGGATTTTCGCAGGGACTTGAGACTGTTTTGGATACCGCCAAGATGTTGCAGGCAAATGAGAAGATGGAGTTTCTGATGGTTGGAAATGGAGCAGGTCGCGCGAGTGCAGAGGAATATCTAACTACACTTCAGCTCCACAATGTTCGCTTCTTGCCGTATCAGCCGCGAGAGATGCTGCCGTATCTCTATGGGTCAGCCGACGTTTGTGTTATTCCACTGCGCCATGGGTTCGCGGCAGAATCTGTGCCCAGCAAACTATTTACGATTATGGGTGCGAGCAAACCCGCAATCGCCGCTGTTGACCGCGGAAGTGAAATCTGGAGACTTCTCGAACGAACTAAAGCCGGCATCTGCGTGGAACCAGAGAACCCGGCGAGCTTGGCAGAGGCGATCCTGCATTATTATCTGTCCCCTGACGCCAGGCGTGTTGCGGGTGAGAATGGACGTAAGTGCGTCGAACGTGAGTTTTGTCCTAAGGCTATTGCCGATCGCTATCTCGATGTGATGCATAGCTTAGTTGATGGTGAAAAACCAGCATTCAGCAACAACTAAGCTTTTCGTAAGGTAAGATAACGGGACCTGAATTTAGAACGATCGCCGTGAGGGGTACATTTCTTCAGAAAATTTGGAAAATCCCCATCAATGTAATGCTATCGTTGACGGATCGGGTTTTTCCGGAACTCAACCAGCGGTTCGTGCGCCCGACCCGACTCATTCTCTCATCCAGCGATAGCTGGAGTTTCCCTGGTTTAGGTCTGTGAGTATGCTTGACTGCCGTAGTTGCAGTTGTGTCTCGAAATGTGGGAGTGTACTCTACTCCACGTTACTGCAGGCCAGTGCCGCGGCAAATTCGCGTGGTGTGCGGTAGGCGAACGCCGAGTCGAACCCGCACCAGCTTCGATCAACTGACCCTTCCCAAAGAGACGACGCCCATTGAACACCTGGTTTGCGTTGATCCCATGGGCTTGCGCAATCTCCGTAACACTGGCGCCGGGCTCCGTCGTCAACTACTACGATCGCCAACTTCCCCGTTATCGTCCGCCGCTTTGTCGCACGACGGGCGGCGCTCACATCAACTCTTTGGATCGTGAAGCCATGCTTATCAGACGAATCGCTGAGCGATCGAGAGGAACTCCACGCGCTTGCAGATCTGAACTTCTATATCTTAGGAAATTCTCTATCTTGAATGTGAGGCCGACGCTCCTGGCTGTATAAGGCAGATGCCCCTTTCGTCGGCCGCCCCCTTGTGTTTGATTCGGTCATTCCCCAATTTGATAGTCCAATAAAAGAATGGCGGGATCAAGGAAGGTCATAGGAACCCGCCGCTGGAGTGTGTCACGAATCCTAGTCTCGCGCGTCTGTGGTAATGGGCAATATCCGCTTGGTCGGAGCGTTTCATAACCACCTCGGTTCATAGCCAACAGGATGAGTGATGAATTATCCAGTGCAGGGAGTGTCCGCTATTATTTCCATCGACAGGAACAGAGAGGTTCCACTTCACCGGCAGGTCTACGACGGCTACAGGAACGCGATTCTCGGGGGCAAGCTACGGCCGGGGCAGATCGTGCCTTCGAGCCGGGAGTTTGCGGCCGACCACGGGATGTCGCGGTTCCCGGTCCTGCACGCGTATGCGCAGCTCCTTTCCGAAGGATACTTTGAGAGCCGCGCGGGCTCTGGAACCTTTATTGCATCAAGCCTGCCGGAACCACTGATGCGTGCGCGGGCGGGCAGCCAGCCGACGCGGAGGACGATAGGCGGGCCGCGGGCGATCTCGCACCGCTCGGCCCTGTTCCCTCCGGTGAATCTGAATCGCGCGCGGCCGATCTGGGGCGCATTTGGAGTGCATCAACCAGCGTTCGATCAGTTTCCGTTCCGGATCTGGTCAACCCTAGTGAACCGACACAGCCAGAACCCGAGCGCGCGAGTGATCCATAACGTCGACCCACTGGGCAGCCGACGGTTTCGGGAGGCGATTTGCCAGTATCTCCGCTCGTCGAGGGCCGTGCGGTGCGACCCAGAGCAGATCATGATTGTTTCGGGATCGCAGCAGGCTCTCGACATCACCGCGCGGGTGCTTCTGGATCCTGGGGATTCAGTGTGGGTGGAGGAGCCTGGATACCGGCTCGGGCTGAGCGTATTTGCGGCCGCGGGCTGCCGGCTGGTGCCAGTGCCGGTAGATCACGACGGGATGAACATCGCCACCGGCATGGCGCTGAAGGAAGATGCCAAGGCGGCCGTGGTCACTCCGTCGCACCAATACCCAATGGGCTGGACGATGAGCGCGGCCCGGCGAATGCAGCTGCTGAACTGGGCCCAGACATCCGGAAGCTGGATCATCGAGGACGATTACGACAGCGAATTTCGTTATGAGAGCCGGCCGATCTCGTCGCTGCAGGGGATGGACGCGAATTCCCGGGTTATCTACATGGGCACATTCAGCAAGGTTCTGTTTCCTTCAGTGCGCGTGGGGTATCTTGTGATACCAGCTGACCTCGTGGAACGGTTCGCAGCGGCACGATTTGCAATGGACATCTTTCCGCCATACCTGTACCAGGAGGTGTTGGCGGACTTCATGACGGAAGGGCACTTTGGCGCGCATGTCCGCAAAATGCGCCAGATTTACGGCGAGCGGCAAGAAGCACTGGTGGATTGCATCAAGTGCGAGTTCGACACAGAGCTCAAGATTCATGGGTCGAACGCCGGTATGCACGTCACAGTCACGCTTCTGGAAGGCTGCACGGACCAGGAGATCTCGGCGCTCGCGAGGAAAGACGGTCTCTCCCTGTTTACGCTATCGCAGTATTGCTTCACTCAGCCTGAGATGCAGGGCTTCGTGCTGGGATTCGGCAGCACCATTCCTCGCGACATACGAGAAGGCGTGCTCAAGCTCCGAGCGGCAATGGACGCCGCGCGGCGAGAGAAATAGCCTGACGCTGCACGATCGAGGAATCCGCAACGCGCAAAAATAGGGCCGGCAACTATGCCGGCCCCTGGAGAAGTCAAGCAACATCAGAAAACGAACTTGCCGCCCAGCTCGAGCACTCGCGGGTCATAGGTGGTCGTCACCTGCCCGAAGGTATTGCCCTTGTTGAGCACGGTGCTGAACGGCCCACTCTGCGGGGTGAAGCTCGTGTTCAGGTCGTTGGGTTCCGTGTGGTTGAAGGTGTTGAACGACTCGAACCGCAGTTCGAAGTGCGCCCGCTCCGTCACCGCGAACGACTTGTACAGCGACGTGGTGAAGTTCACGCGTCCCGGTCCGACCACAGCGTCCTTGCCTGCCGTGCCGAATCCCATGTTCGGACCGCCGAGCCATTGCGGAGTAACGTTCGAGAACATTGACGTGTTGAAGAAGTTCGACATCTTCTTCGAATAGGACATCTTTCCGCTGACGTTGGGACGGACCGTGTATCCGCCGCCGAGGCCGACCGGATCCCAGCTCGCCCCCGAACAGCAGATGCCCCCGGCTCCCGTGACGATCTGCGGCAGGCCCGTTTCGTCGCTGACCGTTCCTGCGACCTCCCATCCGCCGAGCAACGCGTGCTCAAGCCCCTGGCTCCTTGCGAATACCGGAAGCTTGTACACGTAGTTGGCGCTGATCATGTGCCGCCGGTCGAATGCGCCGGAACCCTTGTCGTACTTCAGGTTCCATGGGTTCGAAATGCAGCACGTGGCGTCGTTGGACTGGATATCGATCTCGTGCGAGTAGGTGTAGTCCAGCTCTCCGCTCAGGCCCCAGCGGTTCTGGATGCGAACTCCGGTCTGGAATCCGTTGTACGTCCCATTGGTGGCCATCTCCTGCTGTTTGATGTTGGCCCAGCCCTGGTAGGTGAGGAACTGATTCTGGCCGCCCGGGAATGACTGGAATCCGGGTTTGCAGTTGGCGTCGTACGTGCCCTCGTCGGCCGCGCTCGTGCCGTACTTGTTGCCCGAGTCGCCGGAAAGACACGCAACCGCAACGGTCGCAGTGCCGCCCCCGGGTTGAGGGATGGTCACGCTGCCCACTGTATTCGGAATGTTGTTTATCTGTCGGGTATCCCACTGGTGCCACGCCAGGTTGCCCACGTACTGCACCACCCACACAACGGAGGGCGACAGTTCGTGCTGCACGCCGAGCGAGTACATCGCCGTGGCGGGCGGGTCGTAGTTGTGCGGTGCCAGGTTCACCACGCCGGTGACGAAGACTGGGAGGCCCTCCGCCGCCGTGTTCTGTCCCGTTTGCCAGTTTGCGCCGGGGCTGCTCAACTGCGTGTTGTTGATCTGCAGGTTGTACGCGAACGGCGAATTGCTCGCCGCATTGTAGATGTCGTTGCCCTGCGTGCGCTCAAAGAACGTCCCAAAGCCGCCGCGGAGCACCGTCTTGCCGTTTCCGAACAGATCCTCGGAGAACCCGACACGAGGCTGCAGGGTGTTGTACTTGTTGTTCACCAGCCCGCGCGGGAACCCGTTCACCCCGGCCAGGCCCATGCCGTTCAGGTAGAACTCGAGCGGCGGCGCCCAGGCGGATTTGACCGTGGAAACCGTGGGGCTCGTCGGATCGATCGTGCCCGCCGCGGTCCAGATCGGAATCTGCGACTGGTTGTAGGCACCCGGGTCGAAGTTGCCGATCGCGTTGTTCCGTTCCCAGGCATGCGGCAGGGCGTCGTACCGAAGTCCGAGTTGCAGGCTGAGGCGCGGAGTCACGTGCCAGTTGTCCATGGCATACACCGACGGCGTCTGGTTCACGTAATGGCGGATCGGCGTGGCCTGGAACTGGGCGTAGTTTCCGGTCAGGCCCAGGAGCAGGTCCATCAGGCTGTCATTCGTTGTTTTGCTCGGGCCATAAAAGCCCTGCTCGTCGCCGAATATCTGTTGGTTCTTGGTGTAGCGGTTGTAACTGAAGCCGAACTTCATTGCGTGCTGGCCCATGGTGTACGAAACATCCAGCTTCGGCTCGTAATCCCGTGCAGCATTGTGCCACGGCGCCGAACCCGTGTCTTCCGACACGCCGTACGGGCCCATGTTACCGGTACCCGGCAGCGTGTTCTTGGTGATCTTGAACGGAGGGGCCACAGGGCTTACGTTCCATCCCGCCGGCAAAGCCGAATTGGCGCTGTTCGTAATGTTGATCACGTTGCCGTCGTAGTTGAAGCTCCCTTCCACCAGCAGGTTCGGGTTGATGGTGCCCGACAGCTTGATAGCCGCCGAGTTCGACGGGTTCGAAAGGGTCGACGTGATCGTGTTGTAGCTCGCCGACAGCCAGCCGAGCATAGGCAGCGCATATCCCTGGGTCACGCGGTCGTCCATGTAGTGCCCCAGGATCGCCCACTTGTCGTTGAACTTGTGGTCGATGCGCACCACCGAATCGAGTACGTCGATGGGGTTCGACACGTTGGTGATGTTGGTGTCGTCGCTCGTGTTGTCCTTCGGGAACACCGCCGAGTTCAGGTACAGGACGCCGTTGTTGTCGAACAATGTGTGGGGAATCGTGTTGTTCGGGAACGGCTTGTTCGGCGTCAACCCAAGCGGCGCGAGCTTGTTCTGGTAGTACCACGTGCTCGTTGCGACGTTCGGAACCACCAGCTGCGTGCTGGATGCGAACTTCGGCGCAACGTATGCGAGGTCCTGCCCGGCCACCGGAAGATCGGCCGCTGGGATGGTGTGCTGGACGTTGGTTCCGGCGCTATTGAGGATCTTGCGCCACTCTTCGTTTACGAAGAAGAAGCTCTTCTGCTTGTTGGTGTTGTATGTCTTCGGAATGAAGATCGGTCCGCCCAGGTTGCCGCCGAAGATGTTGTAGTGCACTGTCGCCCTCGGAGTGACCGGCGTCGACAGCTTGTTGAAATAGCTGTTTGCGTCGTAGACGGTGTTGCGGTTGAACTCAAACAGCTCTCCGTGATACTTCTGCGTGCCGCTCTTGAGCGAAAGGCTCATCGTCGCGCCCGAGGAAATTCCGTAGTCCGGAGGATAGTTTGAGCTCAGCATGTTGAACTCGGCGATCGCATCCTGCGATGGCATGATGTCCATGCCGCCTGCGCCGCCGCGGTCGTCGGCCTCGCCGCCGTCAATCAGCCAGATGTTGTGGCCCTGGCGGAGCCCGTTCACGCTGATCTGGAAATTGGACGCTACCGACGTCGGCGTATTGTTGTCCGGGAGCATCGAGCTCACGCCCAGGCCCAACGCGGCAAGAGCGGCAAAGTTGCGGTTTTCCGTGGCGATTTCGCTGATCTGTTCGGAACTGATCAGCGTACTCACCACGTTCGAATCCGTCTGCACTGTCAGCGAGTCCGCGCTTACGGTCACCGTTTGCGACTCTGCGCCCACCGTCAGCTTCACGTCCTGGCGGAAGGTCATCGAGACGTTTACGACGATGCCGTTCTGTTCGTACGCTTCAAAGCCCTTGGCGCTCACTTTCATGTTGTAGTTGGCGGGATTCAGGCCATTGAAATCGTAGAGGCCTGTCGCTCCGCTTTCTGTTGTTCTCGTAGATCCGGTGGCAGGGTCTGTCAGAATCAGCTTGGCTCCCGGCACCACCGCTCCTGTCTGGTCTGTAACGATGCCTGTCAACTCCGAGTTGGCTTGCGCGTTGAGTCCCACGCATGCCAACACGAAGAGCAGCACACACAAGGAAATATTGCGTGTCACAACTCTCATTTGGCCATCCTTTTCAAATCGTCCTGGTTATCGCTCCTGCGAGCGGGGAATTTTGCAGATTCGTTCCAGACTGGCGCTCGGCGCCGCATTCGCGTTTGATCTCTCACGAGAGAGAGCATTATCCGGTCGCGCGGCCCAGCGAAACGGTGACTCAGCGTTCAGCAGGCGAGGCGGCTCCGGCAGCCTGCATCCTTCACTTATCGATCTGAATGGGTCGATGAGCAATAACCGGTCTTGCGCGTTCCTGCATGACCGGTTATGTGTCTCCGTCTCAGTTGGATAACGGCCGCGTGTTCGCACAGTTTCACTGGAACGGTGAACACTGGCCTGAAGCGGTCAAGCTTCCAGCGGAGCGAACGAACTCTTGCCCGCTATGACACAACAAGAAGACAGGTCAACCCCGCCTTCTCGCGGAGCGCGCCTGGCCGGCTAGGTCGCAGTTTCCCTATGAACTGGGGAAGGAAGGAAGAAAGGGCGGTCCAGCTATCGCGAAGCTGAGAAGGTGCTAGCAGAGGAAGGAATACCGGGGCAATGACAAGCGGCGCGGGACTCGCCTCGATACCTAAGCGAGTCCCGCGCCGCTGAAAATGACAGTGTCAATCGCAGGCAATCTACGGTCCCAGTGCCTCGGGTTGGCACGACGATCCTACCGGCGTCGGGTTGGGTGGCGAAGGAGGCGTTGACCAGGGCTTGCCGCTGAAGTCGAAGAAGTCCAGCAGGTTTGGCTGTGCTGCGTCGCGCGCCGTCAAGTGCGCTGAGCTGCCAATGAACCGGTTCTCCACGAACTTGATAATCGCGGTGTGGTCCATGGGTACGTGCGAAACATAATGCTTCCGCGCGTAGGGCGAAACCACGATGTTTGGCACCCGGAATCCGAGTTGTGCTGCGAAACCCTGCTGTGCCGGTGCGTCCGTACTCTTGAGCCCCGGATCGTTCTCACTTGTCTTCAGGTCGCAGTGCAGCGTCGGAGTTCCGCCGGAAGGCGCACACGGTTTGTAGCTGTCGGCATTGACCGCAATGGACGAGATGTCTGGAATGCTTCCCAGGGACGAATCCGTGTTCTGGTTCGAGTGTCCGGGCACCGGCGGTACGTGATCGTATGGGCCTCCACCCTCATCGTAGCTGAAGAAGAACACCGAGCTACCCCACGAAGGGCTAGACATTAGCGCGTTCACGATCTTCGCGACCTCCGCCTGCCCCACCAGGATCGACTGGCCTGACCCCGGATGCTCGTCGTTATGCCCCGAACCGGATTCGATGAACGCGAAATCCGGCAGCGTATTGTTCTTCACATCTGTGTAGTATTGCGAAAGTGGTGCAATGTGGTTCGGGTCGACACAGTACGAATTGGAGGTGTCCCCCCACACTGACGATGGCTTTGTCGTTCCTGTGCACGCGGCGTGAGTCGAATTGGCGTAGACAAAGTGCGTCGAATAGCTCAGCGAGAGGAACGTTGTGTCGGGCAGGTTGGCGTTGCCCGAACCGCATGCGCTGCCGCCGTAGCACCCACCATCGACCACTGTGTAGTAGATCTTCCACGACACGCCTGCCGCCTGCATCTCCTCGAAGATGTTATTGATGTTGAGCTGGGGCAACTTGTCGTTGCCGGGAGGGTAAACAAGTCCTTGCGTGGTGCCGCCGGTAAACGTCGCAATGCGATTGGGAATGCTGTTGGAGGCCACCGGCGAGAACCATCGGTCTGACACCGCAAACTGCGATGCCATGTAGTAGTAGTAGTTGAGGTAGCCCTGGTCGTAATAGCCCATGGCGCGCTCGCCGGTGGTGTCAGTAAAGTTGCCGGAACACCCGCCGGATTTGGCGCAGCTCTTTGCGTACCCTTCCGCGGTGTGAACAAACCCGTCCATGTAAATGGGCCGCGTGGTGGCGAAGTTATATCGATTCGCGTCTCCGTAGCTGGAAAGCCACGCGGAGGAGTCGTCGTCGATGCAGGTGGTGCGAAACTTGTAGAGAAAATAGTACGTGCCTTCGTCATCTTCGTTCTTAATCGTGTCAAGCTTGTCGTCAATGCCGTCAACTGCATATTCCTTGCCGTCTTCGCTGATGTCCCACCCGTTGGAATGACGATAGGGATTCAGCATGCCGAAGTAATCATCGAACGAGTGATTCTCCTGCAACATGAAGATCACGTGCTGAATGGAATTCAGCCCCGTCGCCGAACTGACATCAACCGTGGTTTCGGCTGAGGCCAGGGTTCCGGCCGCATTGCTTGCCTCAGCCGTGTAAGTCGTGGTCCCGCTCGGAGATACCGTAATTGAGCCGCCCGTCGAGGATAGCGCGTAGCTGCTCCCATCAGAACCCGTCACGTTCACTTTGGCTGCGTTGCTGGCCCTGACCGTCAACGTGTCGGAACTGCCAGCGCTGATCGTGCTGTTCGCCGCGGTAATCGAGACCGCAGGATTCGCTGACCCCACCGTGATGGTGACCTGAGCCGTCGCGCTGCCGCTTGAGTTGGCTGCCGTTGCGGTGTAGGTGGTGGTGGAAGTTGGAGTTACCGTAATTGTTCCCCCTGAATACGGCAGGGTGTACGACGTTCCATTGGACCCTGTTACGTGGATTGAGGCGGCGCTGGTTTCCTTGACGGTCAAGGTATCGGACTGTCCAGCCGCAATGGTGCTGGAACTTGCTGTGATGGTAACTGTGGGAACCGAGGCTGCTGCGGTGGCCGCAAATGCTGAAATTGCAAGGAGAGTGAGAAGAGATGCCAAGGACGGGAACGTCTTCATAGGGCCTGCCTTACGTCAAATTATTTGGATTAGCTTGAGAAATGTCCGGTGTTGCCGGAACTATTCGGTTGCTTCGATGCCGGCAATGCGCGAATTAGTTGGTGCGGGGCGTTGGATCTATCGAATCACTCCGGAACGCCGGCATCCCTCCCCGACTCAAGCAGAATCAAAACATTCAGGGTTTTCCATGCTCAGAAGAGACTTTTTGTCGTCATTGGTTGCCGGCGTGGCTGCTGGCCAGGCGCTCCGCGCCAGTTCCCTTCAGGTTATGACGATCGGAGGCACAAAGAGCGTCCTTGATTATGGTGCAAGGCCCGACGGCAGGACGCTCAATACTCGGTCCATTCAGCGCGCCATCGATGACGTCTTTCAATCCGGAGGCGGCACGGTCTACTTCCCTGCCGGGACCTTCCTTTCAGGACGCCTCGATCTCAAGTCCCGTGTCGGGCTCTATCTCGCAGAAGGCAGCTCTCTGCTGGGCAGTACTTCCATTGGCGACTACCATGGCGCAGCCGACGCGGCGGACGCAAGCCAGAAACATCTCATCTATGCGCGCGACGCAGAAGAGGTCACGCTCGAGGGCGCAGGCCGTATTGACGGACAAGGGCCTTCATTCTGGGAGCCATCCGGCAAGGCACCTTTGACTCCCGACGAATCCTGGGCCGATGTTGCATCGCACGCGCTCAGAGAGAAGAAGAGCGGCCGTGCCAGCCCGATGATCCGATTTGCAAATTGCCGCCGTGTCCGTGTCAACGGCATTCAGCTTGCGAATTCTGCAGGATGGACGCTGCACATGCTCAACTGTGACGACGTTGAGATCACAGGGATCTCTATCCGGAATCCGATTAACGGACCGAACACTGACGGAATCGACCTCACCGGCTGCCAGAACGTGCGCGTTACAAATTGTTCGATCGTCACTGGCGATGACGCCATCTGCCTCAAGAGCGAAAACCCGATGGGACCAGAGCCGCGGCTCATCAAGAACATCACGGTGACCAACTGCCGGCTCACGACATGCTGCAATGGGTTCAAGCTAGGCACGTCCTCCGAAGGCGGGTTCGAGAACATCGTATTCGCCGACTCGACTGTCTACAACGATCCGGTCGATTTTGGGGCGCGCGTCATCTCCGGCATCGCGCTCGAAGTGATCGACGGTGGATGGATTGACGGAGTCAAAGTAAGCGGGATCAAGATGCAGCGCACTCGAACCCCCATCTTTATCCGTCTCGGCAATCGCAAACGCGTTCACGACTATCCGCAGCACGGTCTGCGCAATGTGATGATTCAGGATGTGCAGGCAACGGAATCCATCCTGGCGAGCTCGATCACCGGTTTGCCTGGCGACGCGGTGCGCGACGTGACGCTCGCGAATATCGATATTCAAAGCGTGTTGCCTTCCCGCCCTGAATGGGTTGGCCGCGAGGTTCCTGAAAAGGAGAGCACCTATCCCGAGGCGCGCATGTTCGGCATGCTGCCAACGTCTGGCCTCTACGTGCGCCATGCGCACGGCATCAACCTGGATCACTTAAGGATTTCCGCGCCCCCACATGAAGCTCGTCCCGTCATCCTGTTCGACGATGTGGACGGTGTGCGCATCGTTGGCCTCACCAGCTCGGCGGTCAACGGGCCGATGCCGATCGTGAGTCTTGCGAATGCACGCAATGTGACCATCTCTTCGACGGTCGCACCGGCGGGAACCGGCACCTTTCTCGGAGTGAGCGGTGATGGCTCCGCCAACGTGGTTCTCACCGGCGATGACCTCCATGCCGCGCGCCATCCCCTTGTTACCAGCAGCGAGGTCGCGTCCGGTGCAGTTACCGTCAACGGCAATTCTTCGAAGTAGAGCGTTCTCAGAAGCTCGGAGTCGTTGGGATCCGTTAACCAGAAGGTAACAAGACGAGTGAGTCTCATCTGGTGGAGATGTTGAGGAAACCGCCCTGCTGGAAACGGGAACATAGATAAACTATTTATTTACAAATACTTAACTTTTGATGTTTTCGCCACAGGAAAATTTATAGGGGGGTGGGGGGTGGGGGGGGAGGGGGTGGGGTATTTATTTTCTGGTTAACACGCCCCTAGTTTCCGGGAGCATCG
>Ga0126381_100000309_pt1 | contig 54232 bp, 51 predicted proteins | sample PanSoiMetPlot_28_FD_96465 | JGI IMG/M metagenome (GOLD analysis project Ga0126381, IMG submission 96465) | Tropical forest soil microbial communities from Panama - MetaG Plot_28 | ecosystem: Environmental > Terrestrial > Soil > Tropical forest > Bulk soil | place: Panama | collected 2016-02-17 | reverse complement strand
GCCATCCTCGCGACTCCCAACCCCACTGGCAATTTCACTCTGGAAGATGTCTACCCGGGCAGCTATCGGATCGTTTCGACACCGGCACCGCCGCCCTACTACATGGCTGCCGTCCGGGTCGGCGCAACCGAACTGACTTCGGCAGAAATGGATCTTTCGTCCGGCGCGGCCCCGATCACGATCGTGTACAGGACCGACGGCGGCACCGTGGGTGGTACCGCGGAGAAGTGCGCCGCGGGAATCGTGATCCTGATCCCGCAAGACCCGGTATTACAGTCGCTCGGGTTTCTCCGGTCCACCCGCTGTGATAACAGCGACCGATACGAAATTAGAGCCGTGCGCCCGGGAGATTACTATGCACTGGCAATCATGGGAATCGGAGGACTGCCGCAAGTGGACGATAACCTTGTGAGTCAAGCCAGCAAAGTCACAGTCAAGGCGGACGAAGCTGCGTCAGCCAATCTGCGTGCGGTTTTGAGGCCGGAGTATTAACTTCTATCAGAGTACGCGCGATCAGTCGCCCGGCCCCTATCCAACACCACTTAAACGAAAAACGCCCGAGGTTTGACACTGGCCATGAAGCGGTCTGCGCTTCTCGAAAAGCTTGCTTCCGAAACCCGTAACCAAAGGGAGTCCGCTACTTCCTCGAAAAGTTACCGTAAACTACGATTCCACAGCCGCAGTCCACTGGACTCGGTGACAGTGGCCCGCGTGCAGTTCAGCCGCCGCTGGCCACCCGCGCGCATCGCTTGCCTATAGCGGGCCACGCGGCCCGCTGCCGGTACGGCACGGTCCAGGGTTCCAGATGGCGGCTTCTGCGATGGACCGGCGCGGAGTGGACGGGGCTAGTTTCCGGTACTGGCCTGTTGCTTCCAAAATCACCAGTGCTGGCCATTCCGGCGCGAATCAGATACATCAGATGCCTGCTCCAGTTGCTACACTACGACACGTGGATTCGCTTGATACCCGGAGAAACCCAAGCCGCTGGGCTCGGGGCAGGGCCTGGGCTTGGTTCCTCGCGCAACTTGGACTAACGCTGCTCGCAATTCTGGGCGTTCGCGACCGCCGCTTTGGCTTTGGCTGGCTCGCTCTCGCCGCCGCCACATTCGTCCACGAGTTCTTCGCCGCAGTAGAAAACGCAAAGGCGCGCCGCGTAGTGGCATTCGTTACCGAGTTTGGATTCTTGGCCGTTGGGTCCGCGTTGCTCTTCGCTTCCGCACGGTGACGCCTTACGGGGGACCAATCCTTCCGGTAACGTTGTTTCGGCCACAACCGACATCACCGCGCTCTAACAGAAGACCGACGGTACTCCCAGTAGAAGCCAATCACGAAAGCCGCGAGAATGAGGTTGAGTGCCGCATTGGAAGCACTCGGAACCACAAATCCATCGCTATGTTGACAACCCGGTCTGGAATCCAGGCCGGGTAATAGAAATCCGTAGTGTAAATTTCGATTTCGGACCGGTGGAAGTTCTGATAGATCCGATAGCCGAAGACGAGTAGTCCAGTTGCGGTTGCCCCTGCGATTCCGGCTGGGATGCTTATCCGGCCTCTGGACGGTCCGGAGGGTGTTGTTTCCGAAAAACGTCGTTTTTTCATCGTTATCGGAAATCGGCTACATTCGCATTGGCGACTCTCCGAGATCTGACCTACTCTGCACCTGCACCACACAGCGCCGTTTCGCGTGAGAATGAGCTTCAGACCGGCTCGAAGTGCGCAAACATTTTGGTGAACTCAGCTATGCTTGATGGCACGACATAAGAGCATACTGCTTCGAAGCGTCTCCAAAGGTCCAAGACCACTGCACTGCTGTGCGCTCCGGCGATGGCCTCCTGAGACACCCACTCGAAAACCTCGATTATTGTGCCGTCACCGGCGCGCATCACAATTGAAACGCGGTCTGTGACCAGCCTCTCGGCTCGCAAAGGGGGCAAGTGGTTGCGAACGAGTTCCAGAAGCGCTTCTTCGCAGCCGGGCTTCGGCTTGTAACAAGCAACAGAGATTGATCCCATGTTGTGGGTAACAATATCACGCTGCGCTCGCGATAATCCGCGCAATGCCTAGTTGCCATCTCGATCCACTTCGGCGGTAATGGCGTTTCACAACCACAATCGCGGCATCAGGGAGAACTTCGCGCGACGATGTTGCCTGCTCAGGCGGCGGCGCCCCTTGCGGCGGCTCGCCCTCGACCAGCTCCATGACCAGGTAGTTCGGGCCGACGTCGTAGAGCTGGCAGATGTTCGGATGGTTCAGCGCCGCGATGGCGCGCGCCTCGAACTCGAAGCGAATCGGAGAAGCGCTCGGCGGAGACTTTGATGGCCCCCTCGCGGATCGCGCTCGCGGTAGACTTCGCCCATTCCGCCGGCGCCAAGGGCAGCGAGGATCTCGTAGAGGCCGAGGCGGGCGCCGGCATTCATGCTCATTTGTTCAACCCCGGTCCAGTTCAGCACCCATGTGATAGGCGGCGAGACTACGGCGGGCGCGGCCTGCACCATATTGTTGACCAGGAAGCGCTTCCCGTCCCGGGTGACGTCGTAGCGAAACATGAGGTTGGTGGTGTCGTTGGCTCTGGTCCCGGCTTCCGGCAGATACATCTGGGTTTCAAAGAGCTGACGCGGGATGAGGGCCTGGAACTTGGGCGCGGTCTTGACATCGAGCGCCATCACGCGGCCGCCCGGTCCCATGTAGAAAAGTTCCTTGCCATCGCGGCGCCAACGCGGCTGCGAGCCCCCTTCGTTGGAGACGAGGGTCTTGTCCGTGTCCGACGGGTAGGCTTGCGCGTACACCTCGTTGCCTTGCGCCGCTTCGTCGGAAGTATAGGCCGGCCAGTGCCCGTCCGGCGAGAACTGGCATTGCCCGATGTGGAACTGAGGCTCGAGATAGGGCACGGCTTTGCGGCCTGCGGGATCACAAATTATGCAAAAACACCCGCAAAACCGCGGTTGTAGGACATGGGAACATTATACGACTGCCGCGCAGGTGCCCACCGATTTGCCGCTCAAGCATCGCTAACCGCGCACGGCGTTAACCGCCCGGTGGCCGCGATTGTGGTGGCGGTGTCTATTCATGAAGAGACGACGATAGCGGGACCGGCGAGAACGCGGCCTGACAACGGTAGCGCGCCGCGTCGGCCTATGAACGACAACTTGGGCTACCGCCGGTGGCGGCGTAGGGAGCAACAAACCACCCAAAAGTGCGGCTAGGCAAAGAAGCTTCCGCATAGGTATCCCTCTTGTAAGATTGATGCGCCATCCGGACGGAAAGTGAAAAATCGGGGGTAGCAGCAGAGATCTCGTGGCGGGATCGCGGGGTGAAATTGGAAGCCACTCGTTGACAAGCGTATATGGGAACATTATGGTTTCACGCTCATGAAGCAAGATGCGTTGTTCTTCGAGAATAAGGAAGCGGTTCTCATCTATATCGCCAAGCGCCTGCGCGATGCCTTGCGCCTGGAACGTATCCTTACCGAGGCCGGTCTGGACTACGGGGTGGAAGCCGACGAATACCGCGGCGGCATCATTTTTCATGGCGTGCGCACCGGCGCATTCTTTTACGTTCTGCCCGGCACCGTGAATGCCGCGCACGACATCATGCGTCGCAACGGCTACAAGCCCCACGCCCTGTAGCCCCGTGGGACAGGCGGCCTCGATCCGTTCCCGGATCGCCTTTCGCCGCCTGTTCATCCCCATCAATCCGACTTGTGGGACAGGCGGTCGGTGTTAGCCTCCTGGCATGTCCCATCAATCCGAGAGGCCACAAAAAACGTTGGTCCGGCCCACGGGTTTCTGCCGTCCGTGAAATCCCTCCCATTTGGAAAGCGGATTGCACGGATTTTATACAGATCCAAAATCAATATAATTTTTTCGGAGATTCATGCAATACTACTTCACCGAACCGCCAGGGGTGGAAACGAAGGTGAAAATCCTTCGTGGTGCCACGATATTTTGTCAGCGAAGCGGGTGCGGACGAGAGGCTACTTATCTCTTCCGCAGCGGTCAGGGACCTATTGCAGCCTACTGCGAGTTGCACGCCGAACGCGAAGCTAACCGCATCGGCGTCGATCTTCCGGCTGATAAAGAAAGATTGCTCCACGCTGGGGCCTAGCGGATGGGAACCGCTGTGTACCGCTTAACGTTGGCACTCGGTTTGCCCCATCGTATGGATGCTCACTCCGCCGATCCCGGTAGTGTTGCCCCTCGTTGCAGCTGCCTTACTGGCCTCGGTCCATCGGATTGTTCCGCGCTGGCTGGCCGCGCTCATCGCAGTCTTCACCGCGCTGGTGGTAGCGTGCGTCGCCGTCTCGATGGTCGTCTATGCGCGCGACGCCGCGCTGGTCGTCTACTGGTTCGGCGGCGCTAGCACTCACGGCGGCCACGTTGAGCGCTTGGCCTTCGTGATCGACGACTCGTCCGCGATGCTGGTGCTGCTCGCCGGCATCCTCAGCGCAATGGCGATGATCTTCGGGTTCCGCGCTTTTGGAGCGGACGCCCGATTCTATGCCTGGGCGCTCGTATTTCTGGGTGCGGCGAGCGGCCTTTGTGTTGCCGGCGACGTCCTCACGCTATTCATCTGCTTTGCAGCCGTCGTGGCTGCGGCCATCGTGCTCTGCGGAGCTTGCCGATTTAGGGCGGTCAACTGGGGCGGCGGCGTCCTCATGGCACTGGGAATCGCGCTGCTCTACGCGCGGACAGGTGCGATGAACGAGGCGTCCGCCGGCCGAGCCTTGGGATCCGGCGATGGGCGGGCGCTGGCGGCGTTCGCGCTGATTGCCGGAGGCCTGCTCGTGAATGCGGCGATCGTCCCGTTTCACTTCTGGCTCGCGGATGCGGTGTATGCGGCGCCACCGGCTGTGGCCGCGCTCGTCGCCGGAATGACCGTGGAACTGGCGCTACGCCGTGACGCGCATCTACTGGGTGATCTTCGCGGGCGCGCTGCTGCCTTATGAGAGCGGGATCGGCGTCGTGCTGGCGATCCTCGGTGCTGACACCGCGGCTGTAGGCGCGGCGGCGTGCTTCGCGGAGCAAAATCTCAAACGGCTGCTGGCGTTTTCAGTCATAGGCCACGTGGGAATCATGCTGCTCGGCGTGGCGCTGTGGAAACCGGGCGCGCTTGCCGGTGTGGAACTCTACGGCTTGGAACAGGCTGTGCTGCATGGCGGGCTCTTCCTGGCGGCGGGAATCCTGCTCTACCGCACCGGCAGTTTGGACGAGCGTGATCTGCACCGCAGCGGGCGCCGCACGCCCTGGCTCGGCATTCTGTTCTTTCTTGGCGCCGCCGGCCTCGCCGGTCTGCCTCCGTTTGCGACGTTCTGGGGCGATGTCCTGCTCGATGGCGCCGCCGCGCGCCTCGGTTTTGCCTGGGTCGCCTGGCCTGCATTCCTCACAGAGGCAGTGATGGCAGCCGCGGTCGTGCGTTTCGGGCTCCGCGTGTCTGCAGGTTGGGGCGCGCCGCCGGTTCACGACAGGCCCGCGCCGCGCGGTCACGCCCACGCAGCGTTTTCCATGTACGCGCCGGCTACGGTGCTCATCCTTCTCAGCGCCGTGGCCGGTCTGGCGCCGCGCCTCACCGGCGCCGCCGAATCCGCGGCTATCTACATGGAAGACCGCGCCGGCTATGGACAGCGTGTCCTCGATCTGCTTACGCGCTATTCGCCCACCGTTTCCGATGTGCCTGCCACCCCACCCGATCTGTTACGTTCTCTAGCCGCAGCCGTTCTCGCCCTTCTGCTGGCCTGGTTGAGCCTGTCGCCCCAGGTGAGGCGCATGTTACCGGGCAGACTTCCTGGGGCGGGGTATCCCTGGATACCATTGCATTCTCCATTTGGCCGCCGCCTCCGGTAGACTGATACCGTGACGTTTGTTCCGGCGACGCCGACTCCTGGGTCTCTGGGCCACGCGCTCGACCGTGCGCGCGAGCAGACCGATCTGCTTTTCCGCCTGGTCCGTCCCGGTGCGCTCTACGAGCGCCCCCTTCCTGAACGGCACCGCATCGTTTTTTATATTGGTCATCTGGAAGCGTTCGACTGGAACCTGATCGCGCGCTATAAGCTCAATATTCCCTCGTTCCATCCGGATTTCGACCGGCTCTTTGCCTTCGGCATTGATCCGCAGCCCGGGCGATTACCGGAGGACCGCCCGTCCGATTGGCCGTCGCTAGCGCAGGTGGAACGCTACAACCATCGCGTACGCGATGAGATCGACAGCCGTCTACCGGACGTCCCCGAACAGTTGCTGCACGTCGCCATCGAACATCGGCTGATGCACGCTGAAACTCTTGCGTACATTCTGCATCAACTTCCGTATGAGAGGAAAGTTCCTCATGCGTATTCGGCTCCGGGACCTTCCAGGGAGGAGTATCAGCCGGCGATGATCGAGATTCCCGCAGGTGAAGCGAAACTGGGCCTTGAGCCCGGCGAGGCCTTCGGTTGGGACAACGAGTTCCGCCGCCACACGGTGAATGTGGGCGGTTTCGCGATGGCGCGTTATAAAGTGACTAACGGCGATTATCTGGATTTTGTCAGCGCCGGGGCAGCGCCGCCGTTTTTCTGGGCGGAGCGCCATGGTCGTTGGTTCCTGCGTGGCATGTTTGCCGAATTCCCGCTGCCGCTCGATCATCCGGTGTACGTGACGCTCGACGAGGCGCGGGCGTATGCCCGCTGGCGCGGCAAGGCGCTTCCTACCGAGCCGCAGTTCCACCGCGCCCTCGAAACGGCGCCGCGCTCGACTGCCAATTTCGATTTTACGCATTGGGATACGGTTCCGGTCACCGCCGGCCAAAGGCCTGGTGAACCGGCGCAACTCACCGGCAACGGCTGGGAATGGACCTCTTCGACGTTCGCGCCGTTCCCGGGTTTCGAGCCGTTCCCGTTCTATACGAATTACTCCGAGCCGTTTTTCGACGGCCAGCACTATGTGCTCAAGGGCGCGTCGCCGCGCACCGCGGCGTGCTTCGCCAGGCCGTCGTTCCGCAACTGGTTCCGCCCCGCTTACCCCTATATTTATTCGAGTTTCCGGCTGGTAGACGCATAATGTTCGGATCAGGATCGGCACTTGAGGATGCCTTCGCACGCGAGGTACGCGCGGGGCTTACGCGCCCGGAGCAAAAAACGCTGCCGTGCCGCTACTTTTACGACGACGTGGGATCAGCGCTGTTCGAAGCCATCACCTGTCTGCCGGAGTATGGGCTGACTCGCGCCGATGCGAGAATCCTGAAAGCGCACGCGGACGACATTGTTGCACGTCTGCCGCGCAATGTCGTGATCGCCGAGCTGGGCAGCGGCTCCGGTTCCAAAACCCGCCACATCCTCGAGGCTCTGCGCCGGTTTCAGATCGTCCTCTACTACCCAATCGACGTTTCCTCGCCTTCGCTGGAACATTGCGTGCGGGATCTGGAACGCCTGGCGGTTATCGTGCCGCTCGAAGCCAGCTACCTGGAGGGTTTGCGCGAAGTGGCGTCGCGCCGCGTGGCAGGGCAAGCCTTGTGCGTGCTCTTTCTGGGCAGCACCATCGGCAACTTCGAGTCCGAATCGGCAATCGATTTTATGTACGCCATCCGCCAGGTGCTCAACCCCGGCGACATGCTGCTGCTGGGCACGGACATGGTAAAGCCCACCGATCGGTTGCTGGCGGCGTATGACGATGAGGCGGGTGTCACCGCGGCCTTCAACCTGAACCTGCTGGCGCGCATCAACCGCGAACTGGATGCCGACTTCGACCTTCGCAAGTTCGAACACGTGGTGCGCTACACCCCCGACGCGCAGCGCATTGAGATGCATCTGCTCTCCCGCGTCTACCAGATGGTGAACATCCCCGGTGCGGACCTGATTGTGGACTTTGTTCCCAATGAGACCATTTGCACCGAAGCCTGCCACAAATTCACTCCGTCGCAGATCTGCGAAATGGCCCGCTTGGCCAGCTTCCGCGTAACCGATTCCTGGACCGACACAGAATGGCCGTTCGCGGAAAGCCTGTTAGTAGCGGTCTAGCAGAAGCGTCCAGCCCGCCAGCTGCGGGACAAACCTGGTTCGCGGCGTGAGCTGGGTTTAGCTTGAAGATGCTCGTGGCTCGCGGCTTGTTTATGCTTCCGCCGCGGTCTTTTCGTGAATTTCCTGCAAACTCCACACACGGATGGGGTCGCGCAGGCGGGCTGCGACCGCATCGGCGGCGGCGTGTGCGCCGCTGATCGTGGTGATGCAAGGGACGCGATAGGTGACGGCACTGCGGCGGATCGCTTTTTCGTCGAGGAATGCGGGAGCGCCCGTCGTTGTATAGATGGCGAGCTGGATGGCGCCGTCTTTTAAGAGGTCGACCGCATTGGGACGGCCTTCGTTGACTTTGAAGACGGTCTTGCAGGTGAGGCCGGCGTTGCGCAGCGCGGCCGCGGTGCCGCGCGTGGCGACAATCTGGAATCCGAGGTCGGCAAACCGCCGCGCCACCTGCACGGCTTCGGGCTTGTGGTTGTCGTTTACGCTGAGGAAGAGCGTTCCCTTTTGCGGCAGCGGACTGCCCGCGCTGATCTGCGCCTTCAGAAACGCTTCGCCGAAGTTCATGCCCACGCCCATCACTTCGCCGGTGGAACGCATTTCCGGTCCGAGCGCCGGGTCTACACCGGGGAATTTGTTGAACGGGAAGACGGGCGATTTCACAAAAACCTGCGGTACCGAAAGCGTGCCGGACACGATGCCGCCGGTGAGGTCGGCGAAGTCTTTCAGCTTGCGGCCCCACATCAGGCCAACGGCAATCTTCGGTAAAGGCACGCCCGCGGCCTTGCTGACATAAGGCACGGTGCGCGAAGCGCGCGGATTCACTTCCAGAACGTAGACGGTTCCGTTCTGGATGGCATACTGCACGTTCATCAGTCCGATCACGCGGAGCGCTTTGGCCAGCCTCACGGTGTAGTCTTCGATGGTGCGCAGCGTTTCCGGTTTCAGCGTTTGCGCCGGGAGCACGCAGGAGCTGTCGCCGGAGTGTACGCCGGCCTCCTCGATGTGCTCCATAATCCCGGCGATGAGCACTTCGTCGCCGTCGGCTAGCGCATCGACGTCGACTTCGGTGGCGCTCTCCAGGAAGCGATCGATGAGGACCGGCCGGTCCTGCGAGAAAGTCACGGCCTCGCGCATGTACTGGCGCACCATGTCCTCGTCGTAGGCGATCACCATGGCGCGGCCGCCGAGCACGTAGCTGGGGCGCACGAGCACTGGGTAGCCGATGCTGCGGGCCACATCACAGGCTTCCTCCACGCTGGTTGCGGTCTCGTTTTCGGGGCAGGGAATCGCGAGCTCTTCCAGTAGCTTGCCGAACAGTTTGCGGTCTTCTGCGAGATCGATGTTGGAAGGATCAGTGCCGATAATGGGCACGCCCAGTTTTTTCAGCGGCAGCGCGAGATTGAGCGGTGTCTGCCCGCCGAACTGCACAATCACGCCGTCGGGCTTTTCCGTGTCGCAGATGTTGAGCACATTTTCGAGTGTGAGCGGCTCGAAATAGAGGCGGTCGCTGGTGTCGTAATCCGTGGAGACGGTCTCGGGATTGCAGTTGACCATGATCGATTCGACACCCATTTCCTGCAGCGCGAACGAAGCGTGGCAGCAGCAGTAGTCGAACTCGATGCCTTGGCCGATGCGGTTGGGGCCGCTGCCGAGAATCATCACCTTCTTGCGGTCGCTCGGGTCGGCTTCGCAGGAGCTTTCGTAGTTCGAATAAAGATAAGGCGTGAAGCTCTCGAACTCCGCGGCGCACGTGTCCACGCGGCTGAAAACGGCCTGGACGCCGAGCTCCTTGCGCCTGTTGCGCGCTGCGATTTCGGTGGCTCCCCAGCTTTTGGCAAGCTGCGCGTCGGAGATGCCGTAGCGCTTCGCCTGCCGGAACGTCTCCGCATCGGCCCCTTCCAGGGATTTTTGCGCGAGCGAGGCTTCGAAGTCCACCACCTCTTTCATCTGCTCGAGGAACCACGGGTCGATCTGCGTGAGCTCGTGGATCTCCTGGATGCTATACCCGGAGGTCATGGCGAAGCGAATGTAATTGAGGCGGTCGGGCGTCGGCGTGATGAGCTTCTTGGTGATGAGGCTCTTGTCGTACTTTTCGGAGCCGAACGCCTTGCCTGTTTCGAGGCTGCGAATGCCCTTGGAGAGCGCCTCTTTAAAAGTGCGCCCGATCGCCATGACTTCGCCCACGGACTTCATCTGCGTGCCGAGTGTGGGGTCGGCGCCGGGGAATTTTTCAAACGCCCACTTGGGAATCTTGGCCACGACGTAGTCGATGGTGGGTTCGAAGCAGGCGGGCGTCTTCAGCGTGATGTCGTTGCGGATCTCGTCCAAGCGGTACCCGACGGCCAGCTTGGCGGCGATCTTGGCAATGGGGAAGCCAGTAGCCTTAGAGGCGAGCGCCGAGCTTCGCGAAACGCGCGGATTCATTTCGATGATGACCATGCGCCCGTTGGCCGGGTTGATGGCGAATTGCACGTTGGAGCCGCCGGTGTCGACGCCTATCTCGCGCAGGCAGCGCAGGGCGCCGTTGCGCATCATCTGATATTCGCGGTCCGTGAGGGTCTGGGCGGGCGCCACCGTGATGGAGTCGCCGGTGTGTACGCCCATAGGATCGAAGTTTTCAATGGAGCAGATGATAATGCAGTTGTCGGCGAGATCGCGCATCACCTCGAGTTCGAATTCCTTCCAGCCGAGTGCGCTCTCTTCCATAAGCACTTCGCCCACGGGCGAAAGCGCGATGCCGCGGTCCAGGATCTCCTCGAGATCCTCGCGGTTATAGGCGATGCCGCCGCCGGTGCCGCCAAGCGTGAAGCTGGGGCGCAGAATGCACGGAAAGCCGATCTGCTCCGCAAACTCCAGGCCGGCTTGCACGCTGTTGACGAGCTGCGACTGCGGCGTTTCCAGGCCGATGCCGCGCATCGCATCCTTGAACAACAGCCGGTCCTCTGCCTTCTTGATGGCTTCGATTTTGGCGCCGATCAGCTCCACGCCGTACTTTTCGAGCACGCCTTTTTCGGCCAGCTCGACCGAAAGGTTCAGGCCGGTCTGGCCGCCCACCGTGGAAAGCAGCGCATCGGGCCGTTCGCGACGGATGATTTCTTCCAGGTAGGGGGCTGTAAGCGGCTCGACGTACGTGCGGGTGGCCAGGTCGGGGTCGGTCATGATGGTGGCGGGGTTCGAATTCACCAGCACCACTTCGTAACCGTCGGCGCGCAGGGCCTTGGCGGCCTGTGTGCCTGAGTAGTCGAACTCGCAAGCCTGGCCGATGATAATCGGACCGGAGCCGATGATCAGGATGCGATGGAGGTCGTTGCGGCGAGGCATTACCGGCGGCCCTCCATGAGCTTCACGAAGTCTTCGAACAGGTAATGCGAATCGTGCGGCCCGGGTGCCGCCTCGGGATGATACTGCACGCAAAACACTGGCTCGTTGCGATGCCGAAACCCTTCCAGCGTCTGATCGTTGAGGTTCACGTGCGTGATCTCAACATCGGCCGCCTTGAGCGAATCGGGATCGACGGCGAAACCGTGATTGTGCGAGGTGATCTCGACGCGCTTGGTCAGCTCATTGCGCACCGGATGGTTGGCGCCGCGGTGTCCGAACTTCAGCTTGTAGGTCTTGCCTCCCAGCGCGAGGCCGAGCAATTGCTGTCCGAGGCAGATCCCAAAGATCGGCTTCTTGCCGATAAGTTTGCGAATATTGCCGATCTCTGTCGTGAGCGGCTCGGGGTCGCCGGGCCCGTTGGAGAGGAAGATGCCGTCTGGCTTAAGCGCCAGCCCATCCTCGGCGGAAGTGAGCGCGGGCACTACGGTGACGCGGCACCCCACCTGCACCAAATGGCGCAGAATATTGTGCTTGATGCCGAAATCGTAAGCCACTACGTGGAAGCGCGGCTCGGCCGGCCGCCCGACGAGGTCGGAAGGCGAGCACGCGTCCACCGGCTTGTCCCATTCATAGCGCTCGGCCGTAGAAACTTTGCTAGCGAGGTCGAGGCCGGACATAGTGGGGATGGAGCGGGCCTTTTCCACGAGCCGCCCGGCGTCGCGTTCGGTGGCGGACAGGACGCCGCGCATCACGCCGCGTGTGCGCAGGTGCCGCACCAGGGCTCGTGTATCCAGGCCGGAAATGACGGGGATGTTGGCGCTTCTGAGGAAGTCATCGGCTTCGTCATCGGAGCGCCAGTTGCTCGCGATGGCCGAGAACTCGCGCACCACCAGGCCCTCGATGTACGGCCGCGCCGATTCGTTGTCTGCGCGGCTGGTTCCGTAGTTGCCAATCTGGGGATTGGTGAGGATGACGATCTGCCCCGCGTACGAGGGATCGGTAAACACTTCCTGGTACCCGGTTAGCGCGGTATTGAAAACCACCTCTCCGGACCGTTCGGCAGGCGCACCAAAACTGCGGCCCTCGAAGACGGTGCCGTCTTCCAGGGCGAGGATTGCAGAGTTCAACTCAGGCTTTTCCTTCCGTGGGAGTGGGTAATTTTTATTCTAGCAGGACCGGGGCGCAGACGGCGGCCGGAAGAGCGCAACATGTGGCTGTTATTTGGGAATAGGTCGGCTGTTCTTAGCGATCCAGGCTGCCAGGCCACGTTCATCGGGCTCTCCGGCAGCGACCGCGAATATCGCCTGAATGGCATCGATCTGCCCCGCCACCAGCTTGTACCCATTAATTGTCAGGAAAATACCGATGGATAGGAACGCGGCGCGCTTATTGCCATCCACAAACGCATGGTTGCGGGCAAGGCCATAGGCATAGGACGCCGCGAGCTCCGCGATCGTGGTCTCTGGTCTGTCGGCGCGAGCGTTAAGGGGACGAGAGAGAGCGGAATCAAGCAGGCCTTCATTGGCCATGCCCTGCGCGCCTCCAAACTCCGCAAGGCTCTCCTCGTGAAGGAGCAGCAATGCCTTCCTGCTGATCCACCGGGGATGCAGCTTCATTTCGCGAGGGCTTTAAAGGTGTCGCGATAATCTTTCATGAATCGTTGCCCTACCTTGAGCTGTTCTTCGATGGCGGGGTCATAGGGAGTGAGCAGATATCCTTCGGGCGTCTCGATCGCATAGAGTGTGTCGCCCTTTTGAACCTTCAGCCGGACGAGCATCTCCTTCGGGATCACAACTCCGGTAGAACTGCCAATCGTAATCAGCTTGAGAGAGGTCATTGGCATCTCCGTTTTTATTATAACAATCATTATAATGGCGGTGAAAACAGGTTGTGTAGCTACCCTCGCCGTCCCGTTGCGATCAGGTGCACCATGAATCCATCGTGGCAAGTTTCCACGCGATCAAATGCCGGAATGACAATGCGGAGGAAGTCTTCCAACGGAGGGCTCGTCATCAAGTGCCGGCCGCCGGAGTCTTCGTATTCCCACTCGCCGTAGTCTTCCGAACGCGGGGAGACCGTGAAGCCCGTCCGGCCGGAGAACGGCGAGCGATTGTAGCTCTCCAGATCCTCCCCCAGCAGCACCTCTACATAGAGCGCCCCGCCGGGCGCGATCCAATCCACAGCCGAACTCCACAGGCGCGCGATAGCGTCGCGGCTGTCGAGATAGCAGTAACCCGCCCAGAAGTTCGTCACCAGGTCGAAGGAGGCCTTGGGGAAACTGGTCCGTGTCAGGTCGCCGCGGACAAACTGGGCCGTCGGAACGCGAGCGTGCGCCCGGGCAAGCTGCGCAGGGCTGATATCCAGCCCTACCATCCAGGCGCGCTCGGGAAAGAGGGAGAAGTGCCACGCCTGCCCGCACGCGAGGTCGAGCCATCGCGGCAGTGGCTTCTCAAAGGCGGACAGGATAGTCGAGAGATTCTCCGCGTTGAGCTTGTGTTTTCGTGTCCACGGATCGAGATAGAGCACCGCGTAATCGCGCGCGGCTGCTTTTTCCGCGATGGGACTTATCGGTTGCGCCATCGATTCCTCCGTCACGGTAGTGCATCGGGCGCTGACTGCATTGCACAAAGTCTCTACAAGAGTTTCATAATAAATCCTTGCTGGTGTAATTACTGAGGTAGATGATAGCCGGAGCATAGTAATTCTGCGGTTAACACCTGCATGGAAATAGTCCGTACCACGTGCACTCATATCGGAGCCGCAGCTGGCTGCTCGAAGGTGGGCGAGTGGAGGGCACGATCTGGCTGGACGGATATTGGTTTGAGCCAAGTGCCAAACAGGAGCACTCTGATACAACCACTATAATTGGATTGTTCGAGGGCACACATGCGACGAAAACTCCGGGCCATTTCCCCGATGATCGCGGTGCGGCGGAGCGACGACCGGCCAATCCATCGGCAGATCTACGACTCCCTGCGCGGGATGATCCTGGCAGGTTCGCTCGAGCCTGGCCAACAGATCCCCTCGACGCGTACGTTGGCGGGCGAGCTGCGCGTTTCGCGGATTCCCGTCCTGGACGCCTATTCTCAACTTCTGGCCGAAGGATACTTGGAGAGCCGGCGGGGCGCGGGCACGTTTGTAACCGGGTCGCTGCCTGACCGCGGAGTGAGCGCGCGGCCGCTCGTGGGGCACACTGGGAGCCCGCAGTCATCCACCGTATGTTCGCGCGCGTCGCGGCTGATCCCATCGGTGCACCGGACACCGTGGGTCACGGGTCCGGGAGCCTTCAGCGTGGGCCAACTCGCCTACGACCACTTCCCGTTTCGTGCCTGGTCGAACCTGGTGACGCGTTACGCCAGGAAGGTAAGCGCATCGTCGATGAACTATCCGCAGCCGATGGGATCGATGGAGTTCCGCGAAGTGATCGCCGCCTACTTGCGAACCTCACGCGCCCTGTATTGCGACGCCTCCCAGATCATGATCGTGAACGGATCGCAGCAGGCGTTGGACCTTGCGGCTCGCGTCTTGCTCGACCCGGGCAGCCCTGTGTGGATCGAGGAGCCAGGATACGAATTCTTGAGAAATGCGCTGGCGCTGTCGGGCTGTCGGCCGGTACCGGTTGCCGTGGACGGCGAAGGGCTGAATGTGGCCGCGGGCATTAAGCGGTGCCGGAGGGCGCGGGCGGCATTTGTCACGCCTTCACACCAGTATCCCCTGGGCGTGACCATGAGCGCGGCGCGCCGCCTCAAACTGTTGGAATGGGCGCACCGGTGTGGTTCATGGATCGTCGAAGACGACTATGATAGCGAGTATCGTTACGAGAGCATGCCGATCGCATCGCTGCAAGGTCTGGATCGCGACCGGCGCGTGATTTACATCGGGACGTTCAGCAAAACGTTGTTCCCAGCCTTGCGGGTCGGATACATCGTGATGCCGCCCGAACTTGTAGAGCGGTTCGTGGCAGTGAGGCGTGCGTGCGACCTGTGCCCGCCACCGCTGTACCAGGCAGCGCTCGCGGATTTCATGAGTGAGGGACACTTTGCGAGGCACGTCCGCAAGACGCGTCTGCTCTACGCGGAGCGGAGGAGCGCGCTGGTGAAGGCCCTGCGCGCGGAGTTCGGCTCGAAGCTGGAAATACTCGGCGCCGAAGCCGGGTTGCACCTGGTCGTGACGTTGCCGTCCGGGTTCACGGACCGTGAGATTTCCGAGCGGGCAGCGAAAGAGGAGCTTTGGCTCTGGCCGCTTTCATCGGCGTACTCCGGCCCGCGCGCGCGGCAGGGTTTCATTCTCGGTTTCGGCAGCACCAAAGCCAACGACATGTTGGGACAGGTCCGTCGCCTGCGCCGGGTGATGTGAGATCCGCGAACCGACCGATCCTGCGGTCGCGGCTCCGATATACACGTGCACACCGCTGCGAGCCGCGACCAAAAAGGGAACGGTCGCACCTACATCTGTTGCCAGTCCGAGGAGAGCGCCTTCCTGCCGGTGCAGTAGATCCAGCCCTTCGCCTGCTCCGCTCCGACTTCGATATCCGCGTAGCCCGCGCTCGCCAGAAGCTCGCGATGTTCCTCGACGGTGAGAAGCTTCATCCCGGTCAAGGGAAGCTGCTTCTCCACGAGCTTCGTCGTGATACTGCTCGCACCTTTGTAAACTTCCGCGATGATGAGGAGCCTGCCGCCAGGCTTCAGGACTCTAAAAATTTCGCGCACACCCGCGGCGAGGTTGGGCCACCAGAAGTGCGTCTCCACCGCGGTGACAAGATCGAACATGTCCCCCGGAAAAGGCAGTTCTGAAACAGACGCCTCCTGAATGCCGACGCGCCCGGCTTCTATCGATGGCCGATTGGCCTTGGTCGCCACCGCGACGCTTGCCTGGGAATGATCGATGCCATAGACCTTTCCCTGGCGTGCCGCGGCGGCTAACTTACTCAGGGTTCTGTGCCACCGCATCCTACGTCAAGGATTGTGTCACGCTCCCCGATCGCGACGTGAGACAGTCCCCAGTCCGTGACACCGGAGTGTCGCGAATTCATGTTCCGCAGCAGGAGCCGGCCGAACCATCCACTTGGGCGGCGGCATTGATTCCCCCGCCGGCCAGGACTGCTCACTGCAACACGCCGGCCTTCTTGAAATCGCCGGCGCGCACCACGCTGAGGGCTGCGGGGTCGACGTGCTTTCGGAAAGCGGCGTTCACTTCGTCCACCGTCAGTTTGGCGATCTTGGCTTCCATCGCTTCATCGAACTTCATGCTGCGGCCGTAGCGTTCGCGGCTCAACAGCGTCGTGGCGAGGGAGCCGTCCTGGGAGCGTTGCACCACGCGTTCTTCCAGCCACGCTTTGCGCTCGGCACCCACTTCGTCGGCGGTGAAGCCGTCTTTCAGTGCGCGCGCCAGTTCCTCGTTGAACGCCGCTTCAGCCTTGGGAAGGTTCTGAGGCGCGCAGATGGCCTGCATGCCGAAAGTCGCGCCGTCATCCTTAGAATTAACGTTGAAACTGGAGCTTACAACGTAACTCAGGCCTTCCTTGGAACGGATGCGCGTGGTGATCCGCGACGAGAGTGTCCCGCCGAAGATGCGGTTGGCGAGCATTGCAGCCTCGTAGTCTGGATCGTCCATGGAAAGCTTGGTCGTCATGCCGATGCTCAGTACAGCATTCTGCTTATCTGGTGTTTCGATCTTGCGCGATATAGCGTCCACCTTGGTGTAGCGCAAAGGCACCCGCTCGAAATGGCCGGGGCTCTTCCACGAGCCGAACAGTTCGGCGGCTAGCTTCTGAATCGCTGCGGGGTCGAACTGGCCCACCACTACCAGCTCTCCGTCGGAACCGCCGTAGAACTGCTGGTAAAACTTGCGCGCGTCGTCGAGAGTAACCTTCTGAACCTCTGCGATCGATTCGTCGATGGTCTCCACATACCTCGGGTCGCCTTTAGGGTAGGGCTGCAGGTGATGCTGCAGCTCCAGCGGACCGAGCGCCTGTGGTTCGGTTTTGGACGCCTCCAGCCCGGCCAGCCACTGCTGGCGCAGCTGAGCGAATTCGTTTTCGGGGAAGGCGGGCTCTTTCAGTACTTCGGCCGCGAGCCGTAAGGCGCCCGGCAGGTTGGCTTCGATGGTTTCGATGCCGGCGCTTGCGGTCGTGGCGCCCCCATTTACGTGGATCTGCGCCTTCAACTTGTCCATCTCATCCTGAATCTGCTGGCGCGATTTGTTCTTCGTGCCGCGCATCAGAATGGCGCCGGCCATTCCAGCCGCCGTGTCCTTGCCGAATACACTCTTTTCGTCGCCGAAGCGGAGGCCCAGCTGCACCATCACCGTGCCGCCCCGATTCTTCTTGGGCAACAGCACGAGCTTCATGCCGTTGGGAAGCTTGGAGCGGAGCACGCGGCTTTCGATGTTCGACGGGCTGGGGTCGAAGGCCTCGCCCTGCGAAATCAGCTCACCGCCCTTGTAATCCTTGAGCAGCGCGGCGAGATCCGGCGCTGCTCCGATTTCGGCGCGCTCGGGGTTTTTGGTGGGAATGAACTCGCTCATGGTACGGTTCGAGGGCTGCAAATAAAGCTTGGCGACCCGCAGCACGTCCTCCGCCGTCACCTTCTTAATCTGATCTCGATCATAGAACAGCAATCGCCAGTCACCCGCGGAAATCACTTCGCTGAGCATCAGGGCCGTGCGCTGCGAGTCGGCCATTCCCAGGTCGAAATCCTTCAGCAGCCGGGTCTTCACGCGCTCCACCTCTTCTTTGGTGGGAGGCTCCTTAACGAACTCCTCGACGATGTGCAGCATCGCCTGGCGCGCGTCGTCGAGCGATTGCTCCTGGCGCAGTATCGCGAACGACACAAGTACGCCGGGATCGTGCAGCGTGAGAGTCTGCATCGCCGCCTGCACGGCCTTCTTGTTGTCTACCAGCCCTTTGTAAAGCCGGCCGCTGGGAGTATCGCCCAGGACGCCCGCGAGCACCTCGATGGCGGGTATATCGGGATGGGCGCTCGCCGGAATGTGATACATCGTGGCGACCGCCTGTGTGTCGCCCACACGGCGAAGGGTCACGGAGCGTTCGCCGTCCTGAGTCGGCTCAACCGTATAGGTCGGCTCGAGCTTTCGCTGCGGTTTCGGAATGCGGCCCATCGTATCAGCGACCCAGGCCAGCGTCTTCGATTCGTCGTACTTTCCCGCGATCGTGAGCACCGCGTCATCGGGTTGGTAGTACTTCTGATAGAACGCAGCCAGGTGGTCGATGGAGACGTTTTCGATGTCGGAGCGGCTGCCGATCGGGAGATGGCCATAGGAGTGCCACAGGTAGGCCGTTTCAAGGGTGCGCTGGAACATGATGTTGATCGGGCTGTTCTCACCCATTTCAAATTCATTCCGCACAACCGTCATTTCCTTGTCCAGAAGCGGTTTTTCAATCCGCGTGTTCACCATGCGGTCGGCCTCCAACTCCAGCGCCCAGCGGAGATTTTCGTCCGTGCCGTTGAGCGTCTCGAAATAGTTGGTGCGGTCCCAAGAGGTGCTGCCGTTCATCACCGCCCCATGGTCGGTCAATTCCTGTTTGATGTTGGTGCGCGTCTTGGTCTGGATGAACATCATGTGTTCCAGCAGGTGGGCCATGCCGGTTTCCCCGTAGCCCTCCTGGCGGGAGCCCACCAGGTACGTCATGTTGACCGTTACCTTGGGCTTGGAAGGATCGGGAAAAGAAAGGACATGCAGGCCGTTGGGGAAGGAGTATTCGGTAATGCCCTCGACCGAAGTCACCTTCTGCACGCCCGGTGGAAGCGTTTGAGCGAAGGACGAACCAACTAGGCAAAGGATGACCGCTGTTAACACAATTAAAAGTCTGGTTTGCATAAAAAGATCTGGGAACTACAATTGTAACATCGGCACGGAAGGAGACAGAAGTCAGAATAGGAAACCGCCCCCATCCGCTGCGGTTATTCTGTCTTCTGACTCCTGTCTTCCTTCTCCTGTGACGGAATAAGACGAAGCCGGCAGCTGTAGGTTAGGGGCCCATAGATTGCTGGCCAGGGTGAATTCTCCTGACTCCCTCTTCTAGTCGCTCACGCTCGCGGCTCCGATCGGAATGCACGCGTGCTTATCGTAGCCGCTAGCGTCAGCGAGTGGGTCACGAAATCGCGGCGATGGTCCGTTAGTTTCCTTCGGGCGGCACTTCTTCCACGGGGCCGAACTTCTTCATCAGCTCGCCGATTTTACCGGCATCACCTACCACGATAATCTGGGCGCTGTCCGCTGGGACGTACTTCTTAGCCACCCGCTGCACATCTGCAGCCGTGACTGCCATCACCTTAGCTGTATACTGGTCCCAGTAGTCTTCCGGAAAACCGTACTCGCGCTGTGTCATCCATCGGCCCAGCACCGATGCAGGGTTTTCCAACCCCAGCACGAAGCTGGCCACGATGGCGCTTTTGGCATCAGCCAGCTCGCCATCTGGCACCGGTTTTTCGCGGATCTCCGTGAATTGTTTCAGTACCTCAGCGAGCGCGGGCTCGGTTACTTCGGTGCGCACCGACGTGTTTGCTGCAAACGTGTTGTGGAAGTGCGACGCGTTGAACCCGGAGGAAATGCCGTAAGTAAAACCCTTTTCTTCGCGAACAATGCGGAAGAGCCGTGAAGACGGTCCGGATCCCAATACCTGGTTCATGACCATGCAGTCGATATAGTCGGGGTTGGTGCGATCGATTGCCAGATTAGTGACATAAAGCATCGTTTGCACCGAGTTGGGCCGCGGTATGAGGTAGACTTTCTTTTCGGTAATGGGGGCTGGAATTGGCAGCGAGAGCTTGTCCACCGGTCCGCCTTTCCAACTGCCCAGCACCTTATCGAGTTTGGCCACCGCCTGCGCAGGCGTGATGTCGCCTGCAATCCCCGCCCACTCTCCCGAGGGCACGTAGTACTTCTTGTAATGAGCGAGCAGATCTTCGCGGGTCATCTTGTCCAACGATGCAAGCGTCGGACGGAAGTATTGCCGCGCGTCGGAGGGGTAAAGCACCTTCAACATACGCTCGGTCGCCAGCGCGCCCGGTTGTGATTTGCTCTGTTCGATCTGCGCTCGCATGCGCGTCTTCCACTTGTCGAATTCGTCTTGCGGGAAGGTGGCGTTTTGCAGAATGTCAGCGAGCACGGCCAAAGCGGCGTCAAAGTTCTCAGTGAGAGCGCTCACCATAATCGAGCCGTTCTCCGTTCCGCCGGCGATATTCACGGTCGCTCCGAGCTCGGCAATAGTGTCCGCGATCTCTTTGGCGGAACGGGTCTTGGTCCCCAGGCGCATCAGCGCGGCAGTGGCCGCCGCTACTCCAGGCAGACCCTGGGGATCGCGCAGGTTGCCCGTCGGTATCATCATCTGGAAAGTGACCAGCGGAACGCGATGACTCTCTATGACGAGCAGCCGCGCGCCATTCGCCAGTTTGCGTTCAACGGGGCGCGGCAGTTTCACCGGCAGCACGGTGTTCGACACGGGAGCGCGGTTGAGCCGAACGACGCCGGCCAGAGACTGCGGCTGCTGCTGCGGCGGTGCTTGAGCGGCGGCTACAGCCGCCAGAGCGAGCGAGAGGATAAATGATTTCGTCATTGCGATAGCTCCTCACTTCTCCGGTTGGGGCGTCTGCGGTTTCGCAGCCGCCGGCATCGATACCACCACCACGCGATTCGAAGTCTGCAAGTACGCTTTGGCGGCCTTCTGAATCTCATCCGCGGTCACGGCCAGCCGTTTCTCGGATTCCGTGTTGATGCGGTTCGGATCGTTGTAAAGTGCCGCATCGTCGGCCAGAGTGATCGCGATGTTGAGCTCACTCTGCCGTGAGCCTGCCTGCCCGCGGCGAATTCCCATCCGTGCCTTGGCCAATTCCTTGTCCGTCACCGGTTCCGCTGCCAGCTTTGCGATCTCCTCGGAAATCACCTCCTCTACTTGCTTGGGGTCCACGCCCGGGCGAACCATGGCGAGAATCTCGAATTTGGATGGGCCGGTGCGGGTGTCCAGGCCGCTGACAACTTGTGTTGCCAGTTCCTTTTCCTTAACAAGCTTTTGATACAGGCGCGAGCTGTCGCCGCCGCCAAGAATCGAACTGGCCACGGAAAGAGCGCGGGTATCGGGTGCGTCGCCGGGAGGAATGCGATAAGCGATCTCGATGCGCGGAACCCGCGCCAACTTGTCCTGCAGGGTGACACTGCGCTCCTCGTTATGCGCCGGCTCCGTGAGATCGACCGGTTTGGGAGCGGGCTGGCGCGGGATCGTGCCGAAATACTTCTTCACCTTGGCCAGCGTATCTTTGGTGTCGAGGTCTCCAGCCAACGCCAGTACGGCATTGTTAGGCGCGTAATAGGTCTTGAAGAATTGCTGGACATCTTCTACCGACGCCGCATCGAGATCAGCCATCGAGCCGATGACCGAATGATGGTAGGCGAAGTTGTCATAGGTCAGCTCGTCCACCTTCTCGTAGGCCTGCCCGTATGGCTGGTTATCCATGCCGAGCCGCCGTTCTTCCTTCACTGCCTGTCGCTGGTTGTCGAGGTTCTCCTTCGTGATCGCCAGCGAGCGCATCCGGTCGGATTCGAGAAACAATCCCAGGTCGAGCTGGTTCTTGGGCATGATCTCGAAATACAGCGTGCGGTCGTTGTCGGTGGTGCCGTTCATGCTGCCACCTTTGGTAAAGACCAGGTAGAAGTGCTCGCCGGCTCCGACGTTCTCGGAACCTTTGAACATCATGTGCTCAAAAAGGTGAGCAAAGCCCGTGCGACCCTGCCGTTCGTCGCGCGAGCCGACCTTATAACTTACGGCGATGCCGTACACTGGCGCGTAATGATCCTCGGCGATAATGACGCGTAGACCGTTGTCCAACTGTGTATCGGTGAATTTGACTGGCGGGAGGGTGCCAGGCGCATGCTGCGCAAGCACCAGGCTGGCGGCTCCTAGCGCGATCGCTATGGTGTACTTCAAGCGGCCTCCTTCGGGCATTTGACGGATGCCCGGCATTTAGTGGTTCCGGGGTTAGTATAGCTCCCTTCGCGTGGCGGGATCGCCTCTGTGATATCTTGACGGCACAACCTATGCGCAACGTACTCTGCTGTCTGTTGGCATTGGCGGCCGCGGCTGCCGCCCAGGACGTGAATCCCGACGCCTTCTACAAGACCGGGCCGGACTCCATGGAACAGGAAGGCGTGCCCAAGGGGACCATCCGCGGGCCGTTCACCATGCCCAGCCAGGCATACCCGGGGACGCAGCATACGTATTGGGTGTACGTGCCTGCGCAATACGACCCTTCGGTGCCGGCGAGCCTCATGATCTTCAACGACGGACAGGCGTTCATGGCGTCCGATGGCGATCTGCACGCGCAGAACGTCATGGACAACCTGATCTGGCGGCACGAACTGCCGGTGATGATCGGAGTGTTCATCAATCCTGGCCGCCGCCCCGATCAGCCCGAGCCCAATCTGCGAGAGTGGGGCGACCGCACCACTAACCGTCCCACCGAATACAACACGCTCGATGATAAGTACGCGCGGGTGATCTGCGACGAACTGATGCCGTTGCTGAACAAGGAGTACAGCATATCCAAAGACCCGGAGCGGCGCGGCATCGGCGGGTCGAGCTCGGGCGCGATCGCGGCATTCACCGTGGCCTGGCAGCGGCCCAACGAATTCCGCAAGGTGTTGAGCAGCGTCGGAAGCTTCGTGAACCTGCGCGGCGGCGACGCCTACCCGGACATCATCCGCAAGAGCGATAAGAAGCCGATCCGTGTATTCTTGCAGGACGGGCGTAACGACAACCGCGGCCAGGGGCGAGGCGGAACTTACGACGAGCGCCGCGACTGGTTCCTGCAGAACGTTCGCATGATGCAGGCACTCACGGAAAAGGGTTACGACATCAACTATGCGTGGGGGATCAACCGCCACGGACAGAAGATGTCAGGCGCGATTCTGCCGAGCATGATGCGATGGCTCTGGCGCGACCAGGCAGTTTCCACCGACCCGAACGACACTGCGGAGCGCTCCTTCCGCCCGCCGGTGGAACATTAGCGGTGGCCTCATAGGGGAGGCGCGAGTGTGAGCGAGCGGGGGGCCTTCGAAGGGGGATGGCGCTCACCGACCGAATCGCTTCGCCGACCGTTCTTTCGCTTTTGCCGCCTCTTCCTCACGATTGCGTGGCGGCGCAATGGTTTCGAGCGATGCCAGCAGCCGCGCCGAAATACCGTCGATCTCATCGATCGCGGCCAGGAACGCGGTTTCGTTGGCCTTCGAGGGCTTGTGAAAGCCCGTAATCTTACGGACGAATTGCAGCGACGCGGCGTGAACCTCCTCAGGCGTAACCGGCGGGTCGAAGTTAAAAAGAGGGCGGATATTACGGCACATCGCTGCTTTCAGCGTAGCATCCCCTTGAAGGAGGCGAGCATTACGAATTGGACGGCGATGTACCGGTAGACCGCGCACGGGCAGCCGCGCGCAGGCCCTCGCGCCGCCGGGTTAGAATGGCCTCGGCATCGGGCGCGGCCATGACCACGGTCTCCATGTGCTTGCAGAATTCCGGTTCGCCCGCGGCCTGACGCATTTCCGCCAGAAACGGCTGTACCTTGCTAAACGTGCCGAAGATCTCGCCGTGCGCGGCGCGGAAAGCATCGCCGTCGATGGCACCGCTGGTGACCAGGGACGCCGCCATATCCCAGTAGCCAAGCACCATACGGAACGCAACGTTGCGCTCTCCGCGGACTGCCGCCAGAAACTCGGCGAAGGTCTCGGGATGGAATTCAAGCAGGAACCAACTGCGCGCTTCGCGCAGCACCGGCTCGCGGCGTAGTTCGAATAGCTTCAGGTTCAATTGGGCGCTTTCAAACGGTGTGGGCATTGGATCTGCGTCCTTGGGGCACATTCCAATTGTGGACCGTGATGAGTACTCCGGGCTGGGTGGAGTCGCCGCCGATCGTAGCCGTAATCGGCTGGTCTCCGTTGGGCAACGATGCCGGATGTCCACGTTGATCTGGAATTCGCCGGGAAACACCAGGCCGGCAAATCGTCCGTTGGCCGCGATACCGCCGATTTGGACGACGGGCAGTGAAGACAGAGTCCCCGACCGGGTGATCGATCCGCTGACGACCGGCACACTTGTCGGGCCGAAGCCGTTTGCGTAGAGGATAACCGTCTCTCCAAGTTTCGCCTGCGAACTCTGCCCCGGATAAAGAGTCGTCGGCCCGATCAGGCTTAAGTTTGGCATGCTCGGCAGCGACGTAGCCGCCGCGGATTGTAAGGAACGACGCTGATACTGCCTGTGCGTTGACGGTGAATGCGGCAGCCGCAGCGCCGTTGACCGAGACCACTAGATCCACGGGAAAGCTCATCGCGTCCGGCGGCGTGAGAACGTCGATTTGCGCGGGCGAAATGTAGTAGAATTAGCCGCATTCATGGACGCCACCCAGGTGGCGGCGACGGGTAATTCATGGAACCGCTGGGATTGATGCACGTCGTCACCGCGCCCGTGCCGGTGCAGGTAGGCAGGCCAAAGTGGATATTCACCGCGAGGTTGGCATCGGCGAGCCAGGTGATATTGTTGGCGGAACGTAAACTATGGTGCCATCCTTGCTGGGCACCAAGGATGAAGCAGCGGCGGCAAATCCCCCATTTGCCGAGCGTCCAGAGCAGGCAGCGAGCCCAGGAGCCAACAAAAAGCATGCTCTCGATTCTAGACGCTATCCCGCCGATACCTGTTTGATCGCCTCTCCCGCTCCCCGCAGATTCGTCAGCTTCATCTCCGAATACTTCCGCGAGAGCAGTACGCCGTCCGCTCCGGCTTTGAATGCTGCCAGCACTGCGTCGCGCGTCCCTTCCGGCGTCGATTTGCTCGATGTCCCCGCGGTGGGAATGTCGATATCGATGCCCGGCCAGAGCTGCGTCTTCGTGCCATTCAGGGCTTCGCGTGCGCGCTTGGCCTCGCGGTAAACATAGTCGGCCGAGAAGCCCGACTGCGGCAGCGCGGCCAGATTCTTTTCATTCGCGTAGTCCAGTACACGATAGTGAAAATCGAGCAGCTCCTGGGCCGGCACATCGTGAAACATCGATCCGCTCATGTTGCGGATGTAATTCGCCATGCGCTCGCCGCCGCAGTTGTGATACATCACCATCTTCAGGAAGTCGGAATACTTCGAAAGTTCCGTCAAATCCTGCTCGGCGCGATAGATGGGGTTGAAGCTGTTGTTGTGCCAGATGTGCCAGCCCATCCCCAGTTCCGGGTTCACGGCCTTCACCCGGCCGTACATCGCGGCATAGGTGTCGCGCAGGCTATCGGTCCAGAGCATCTCCCACGCCAGCAGCTCGGGGTAGCGCAGCAGCAGTCGCCAGAGCGTGACATAGTAACCATCCACCGGCCGCTTGTTCTGGCGCGCCGCGCGCACGAAGTTACCCAGCGCTTCGTAACCCTGATGGGCGCGCGTCGGGTCTATGCCGCGGTCGCGTGCCTTGCGTTCACAGAAATCGCAGAAGCACGTGACGCCGAACGGGCCGCGCCCGGTTCCGCCGGCGGATGCCGCCAGCGCATTGCTGAACGCACCCTGCCGCTCCGAGCCCCACATGATGCCATCGATGGGATAGGAGCGCGCGTAGTCTTCCACCGTGCCCAGCAGCCAATTTCGGTAATTGGGATTGTTGAAGCAGAGCGTACCAGGGTAGCTATTGTCGAAGGCGCGCTCCTGCGCCTCACGGATGTTGGGCACACGGTTGCTCCATACATCCTCGAACCAGCAGATGGTTTTCATGCCGCGTTTGCGGGCGGAAGGCAGCACGGATTCGAGCACGTCGTAGTCGCCGAAATCGGGAGCGCGGAAATCCTGAATTACCGTGTCCTTGTAATACTGCGGGTGGACGCGCGTGTAGCTGCCGCCTTGAAACGTGCCGAAGCCGGAGCCGTCGTCGTACTGCTGTTTGCCGTGGTCGGGCAGCGGCTGGCCCGGCACCTGCCGGCCGGCGATGCCGCGGCCGTACGTGAAGGTAGCGATGAACAGCGTGTTGATGGAGGCTTCCTGCTGGAAGGTGTCGAGCACCTTTTCCACACCTTCATCCACGAACGACACCGCGCCCACCTGGATGCCGATCATCTTTTTTGCGGGCACGGCGGGCTCCTGGGCAGGGGAGGCTAAAGCATGCCCTACCAGTGCTGCGCCTCCTTGCAAGAGATCCCGACGGTTCATGGTTCCGCCTTCGTTTCTTCCTTCGTCGGAACCAGTTCCTTGAGGTTGTGCGCGGCCAGCATTCGATTGACCCCTGGCAGCGAGGTATCGAGCACGCCGGTCAGCTTGCCTGCTTCCTCTGCCAGGCGGCTATCCAGCAGTTTCTGCACCTCGTACGATGCGGCAGTCGGCTTGCCGTCGCCCCGGTCGACTGAGGCCTGAAGCGCCGAGAGCTTGTTGTTCAGCTTGATGGGGAAGTTGAGCGGGTCCTGGTTGCTGCGGTTGCGCACCTGGTAGACGTCTTCTTCGATGGCGGTCAGCTTAGCGCGAAGCGTCTCCATCGCATCTTTCAAGGCGGCGTCCTGGCTCTGCTTGAGCAGGTCGTCCATCTGCTTTTTCAACTCGCGGATCAGAATCACCATCTCGTTTGCCTGCGTGGTCATGTCGCGAACCTTGAGCGAGAGGTCGAACTGTTCTTTCAAATCGGCCAGGGTGGCGCTATCGAGCCGCGGATCTTTTTCGAGCACGAGCGGTTCGGTGAACGCCTTGCCATCGGCCGTGAGCCGCACCTGGTAATTGCCCGGGACGGCCGCGGGGCCTTGCAGGGAGCCGCTCCAGTAGATCAATCCGCTGAAGCCCTTCGCGCCCGGGTAGCGCCCATCCCAAGTGAAGCGATTGAGGCCGGCCTTGTCGGGCGGGGGAGCGGTCATGCCGCGTCCACGTCCGCCGCCCTCTTCGCCGCCACCTTCGTCGGCATTGGCCTCGGCATCGGCGGCTGCTGGCCCGCGTCCGCCACGCCCGCCTCTTCCGCCCTCGTTGGGCGTGCCGGTGAAGCTGCGGATCACGGTTCCCTTGGAATCGAGGATGTCGATGGTCACTTTACTCGCAGGCTTCGGCAGGTAATAGTCGATGCGCGCTTGCGAAACATTCCGCTCCGCCGCCGGCGGCTGGAACAGGTGGACGTCGGTGGTCAAGACCGCCGGTGTGAGTTGGCGCAGCAGGCTGATGTTGTCGAGTATGTAGAACGAACGGCCGTGCGTGGCGATGACCAGGTCGTTGCCCTCGATCACCAGGTCGGAAACCTGCGTGTCGGGCAGATTCAGGCGCAGCGACTGCCAGTTCGCGCCGTCGTCGAAGGAGACGTAGATGCCGTGTTCCGTTCCGGCGAAGAGAAGCCCGGCGCGCACGGTGTCTTCGCGCACCGCGTGTACGAAATCACCTGCCGGAATGCCGTTCACGATCTTGGCCCAGGTCTTGCCGTAATCGTCGGTCTTGAAAATGTACGGCTTCCGATCTTCGTTCTGGTAATTCTTGACCGCTACGTAGGCTCCGGCCGGATTATGCGTCGAAGCCTCGATCAGGCTGACGCGGCCGAAATCGGGCATACCCGGCGGCGTGATCTTCGCCCAGTTCCCCCCTTCGTCACGCGTGATGAAGACGTAGCCGTCGTCTGAGCCGGTCCAGATCGTGTTCACGTCCTTGTGCGAGGGCGCGATGGTGAAAATGGTGCCGTAGATCTCCGGCCCGTTCTGGTCATGCGTGATGGGACCGCCGGAATCGCCGAGCGTCTTGGGGTCTCCGCGGGTCAGATCGCCCGAGATGCGCTTCCAGCTATGCCCCTGGTCGGTGGTCTTCCAGAGGTGCTGCGAGGAGGTGTAGATGATGTTGGGGTCGACCGGCGAAAAGACGATTGGATACGTCCATTGCCAGCGCTCGGGCAGGGAACCGGCAGACTCGCCGGAGAAGAACAGCGGATACACCTGCACGTCCTTCATAGTTCCGGAGCGACGGTCGAACCGCGTGAGCAGCGCGCCTTGGCTGCCGGCATAGAAGATGTTGGCGTTGGTCGGGTCAGGCGCGATGTAGCCGCTCTCGCCGCCGCCCACGGAATAATTACTGTATCCGCCGCCGCGCCCTCCGCCTCCGCCGAATCCGCGGCCTCCGCCGGCCGACGTCACGCAGATGGTCGAGCTGTCCTGCTGCGCGCCGCACACGTGGTAGGGAATGTCTTTGGTCGTGGCGACGTGGTAAAGCTGCGCGGTGGCATACTCCTGGCCGGTCCAGGTCTGGCCACCGTTGATGGAGACGTTGGCGCCCCCGTCGTTGCTCTCGATCATGCGCAGCGGGTTGGCCGGGTCGATCCATAGATCGTGATTGTCGCCGTGCGGCGTGCGCAGCGTGCGGTAGGTCTTGCCGCCGTCGGTCGATTTATAGAAGCCGGTATTGAGGACGTAGAGCGTGTCCTTGGCCTTGGGGTCGGCATAGATGCGCGAGTAGTAAAACGCGCGCTGCCGCAGGCGCCGGTCTTCGCTGACGCGCTTCCAGGTGGCGCCGGCGTCGTCGGAGACGAAGACGCCGCCGTTGGCGTTCTCCACGATCGCATACACACGATTGGAATCGGCCGCGGAAACGGCGACGCCGATCTTGCCGATGACGCCAATGGGATTGCCGTAGTCTCCCTTCACATCGGACACCTGCGGCAGCCCTGGATTGCGCGTGATTTCGGTCCAGTGATTGCCGCCATCGGTGGTTTTGAAAAGACCGCTGGAGGGTCCGCCGCTGGTCAGGCCCCAGGGCGTGCGGTTGGCGTCCCAAAGGGCCGCGTAGAGCACGTCGGCGTTGTTGGGATCCATGCACAGGTCGACGGCGCCGGAGTGGTCGTCGCGATAGAGCACCTTCTGCCACGTTTTGCCGCCGTCCTTGGAGCGAAACACGCCGCGCTCGGCGCTGCGGCCATACGGGTGGCCCAGTGCCGAAACATAGACGATGTCAGGATTGGTGGGATGAATGCGGATTCGCGAGACCGCCTCGGTATCGGAGAGGCCGACGTGCTGCCACGTCTTGCCGGCGTCCGTCGACTTGTAGACGCCGTCGCCCTGCATGATGTTGCCGCGCAGCTCGGTTTCGCCCATACCGATGTAAACGACATCGGGATTGGATGCCGAGACCGCAACCGCGCCCACGGAGGAACTGTTCAACTGCCCATCGGTCACCGGCCGCCAGGTGAGGCCGCCATCCGTGGTCTTCCACAATCCGCCGCCCACGGCGCCGAAATAATATTCCAGAGGACGGGAGAGACTACCTGAAGAAGTAATGGACCGTCCGCCCCGCAGTGGCCCGATGCTGCGCCACTGCAGTCCGGAGAAAAGCGAGGGATCGAGAGCCGCCGCCGCCGACGCGACCGCGCACAACCCAGCTATGAGCACGCGAATATGCTTCATGGTGCGCCATTATAACGCGGTCAAGCTGATCTTTTAATCGCGGAGACGCGGAGGAGCGGAGGTTATGAGGCCCTTCTCCGCTCCCCCGCGTCTCCGCGCTGAATAGAGAGCCCCGCTACTGAACGTCGATCACTCGGCCGTTCTCAAACGTGACCTTCACATCTTTGTAGATGTAGATCTTCTTGCCGCCCAGGTCGGCGGAGCGGAGGGGTTGTCCCCAGGCCACCACTACATCTTCAACGCTGGACCCAACGCCGATTTGAGGCGCGGCGGCACCCTCCGTGGACACGGGTTCCGGGTTGCCTCCTTGTACGGTCGAGTTGAGCGTTTCTTGCTCGGAGCGATTGGCGTCGTTCGAAACCTGGTTGATCTCGTCCTCCACGCCCACATCGGGACGGATTGACGAAGCCCATGAGGCAGGCTGCGCCGGTGCGGCGGCTTCGGCCGTAAGCGCAGGCAGACCACCCTGGCCGTGCCGCCTCTGCAACTCGGCAAGACCGCGATCCATTACTTCGCGCATGTGGTTCTGCATCTCGGCGAGATCCTGCACGGCCGCCATCACGACAGCGCCTCTGGGGCAGCCGCCGCGCTTGCTGGCGCGTACGACGACTGGAGCTGTGTTAGCGCCGAGCGGCGGAGCACCGCTCATTTCGAGGACGTCGCCGCCTGTAATGGCGCAGGCTTCGCCACCGGCGAGGCCCTCCGCAGTGCTGTCGGCGACAAAGACGTGCGTGCCGCCCGTGAATGGATTCATGGCCGCTGCGCCGCCTCCCATTCGCGCTTCGGTCTCTTCCTGCCGCAGTTGGCGGCCTACCTCGAGGGCGATGGCTTCCCGCACGTCGGGCGTGAGACCCGGGTGGCCGCTGTCATAGCCGGCTGACAGGGAAAGATTGGCCTCCCTGCGCTGTTGATAGGCGTCCTGCAAAACGGCGGCGATGATGTAGTCGGTCAACCAGTCCGCCGGGCTCGAATAGGAGGGAGCCGGAGTGAAGTAGCCGGCGTAAAATCCAAACCACGGTGTGCCCACCCAGCCCCAGGAGTTGTAATAGATGGGCCGCGCCCAAGGATTGTAGGCGTAGGCATAGAAAGCTGGCCGGTAATAGCCGATGGGCGTGTAGAGCGAGAGCGTCACGCCGCCAAAGAGAAACGGCCGGTACACACGCGTCGATACCACGCCGTTGACGACGTAGGTCCGCTGCACGAACGAGTGGTTGCTGACAAAAACTGTTTTCTGGACGTATCCGCCGGCGAAATTATTGACTACCACGGTGCGGCCACCCGGTCGCACTAGTTCGACGCGGCGATAGCCCTCGGGTCCATGATGGATCACGGCGCCGCTCGATGTATGCACCTCCACGAGGCGCCCATGATCCATGTGTACCTGTCCGCCGCTTGGTGAATGGTAGATTTCACGATTGCCGGGCCCGGTTTCCATGTGGACTCCCGGCCGTGGCGTGTACCCGTTATGCTGCTGCATGTCCGGTTGATGTCCGAAGCGCTGGCCCTGATTCGGTTGCGCCTGTTGTGGCTGGCGGCCGAACTGACGGCCGCGATCCTGCTGAGGTGGCGGGGACTGGCCGCCAAACTGGCGGCCGTGATCCGGCTGCGATTGCTGCGGTGGCTGCCCGCCGAAATGATGGCTATCGATGGCAGGCGGCGCCTGCCGCTGGGGAGGCGGGGACTGGTGCTGGTGTATCTGAGGTTGGTTCTGCTGCGGCGGCGCCTGGTTCTGGTGCTGCTGATGCTGCGGCGCCGCCTCCTGCTGATGCTGTGCGGGTTGTGAAGGGTGTGGGTTCTTCTTGTTCTGTTCGTTCTGTCGGGCCGTCAAAGCCGTGGTGGAGACCAACAGTAGTGCGGCGACCGATGCGAAAATCGCCATCTGCACGGAACGCGGCGGCTTCTTCATGACAATAGGCTCCCCGGTTACGCTTTAGTAACTATCGGTTCCTATTATCTTCTTTTATGGAGCCGAATGCACGAGGAGGTGACAGCTACGAGCCGCGAGACAACCATCGAGGTCTCGAAGCTCGCAGCTTGCGGCCCGCCCCTAGAGAAACGCCATCGTCTTGACGCCCGAAATGTCGAACCTCTTGCGGCAGCGGAGGTTCTTACAGCCGACCTTGTCGTCCAGCAGAACCATGTAGCTTTGTGCTTTGGCGAACTTAGCGCGGTCGCGCTCATCGGCGCCGGGCGGAAGGCGGTCCTTCTTTTTCCGCACCATCCAGCGCAGCTCGTAGCTGTCCTGGGTGCGGCAGTAAGGGCAGTTCAGCGTGGCGGCTTTAGTGGTCGGGCTTTCGCTGTAAAACGCGCGCTCGTCCATATCAGCGTTCCGCGATCGGAATCCACGTCTGTCCGTCGGGATTGCCCTTGTATTCGGCGCGCGGGCGGATGAGGCGGTTGTTGCGATACTGTTCGAGGACGTGCGCGGTCCAGCCGGACATGCGGCTTACGGCGAAGATGGGAGTGTAAAGATCGATCGGAATGCCGAGCGAGTAGTAGGTCGAGGCAGAGTAGAAATCCACGTTGGGGTTTAAGCCCTTGATCTCCTTCACGGTTTCTTCCATGCGCTTGGAGAGCCGGTACAGCTTCTCGTGGCCCGTGCGTTTGCCAAGCTCTTCGGAAAGCACGCGCAGGTGCGTGGCGCGCGGATCTTCGGTGCGGTAAACGCGATGGCCAAAACCCGGAATCTTCACCTTGCGGGCCAGCGTGTCTTTCACCTTGTCCACGGCTTCCTCTTCATTGCCGAGCCCGAGGAGCCACTTGATGACGTCCTGATTGGCGCCGCCGTGCAGGGGTCCCTTCAACGCCCCGATTCCGCTGGTGATAGAGCTGTAGATATCGGAAAGCGTAGCCGCGGTCACGCGTGCCGCAAAGGTGGAGGCGTTCAGCTCGTGATCGGCATGGAGAATCATCGCGACGTCGAAGGCGCGCTCCATGACTTCGTCGGGCCTATTGCCGGTCAGCGTGTACAGGAAATTGGCAGCGAAGCCGAGGTTTGGATCTCCGGGAATAATGGACTTGTCTTTGCGGAGACGGTCGAAGGTGGTGACAATGGTGGCCGTCTTGGACATGAGCCGGATGGCCTTGCGATAGTTGGCCTCGTTCGACATGTCCTGCGCTTCGGGATCGTAGAGGCTGAGCATCGAGACGGCAGTGCGCAGCACATCCATGGGGTTGCTGTCGGGCACGCCGCGCAGGAAGTTGGTGACCTGGTGGGGCAGGTCGCGTTCCTCCACCAGGGCCTTCTTCAGCTCATTCAACTCCGCTTTCTTCGGAAGCCATCCCCTCCACAGCAGGAAGATGACCTCTTCGAAAACGGCGTTGTCGGCCAGGGTATGAATGTTGTACCCGCGATAGCTGAGGACCCCCTGGTAGCCATCGATATAACAAATCTCAGATTCGCCGGCGATGACGCCTTCCAGACCTGCCACGATTGTGCCCATGCGCGTTGCTCCGTTGACCTTGTTTTATTCTAGCCTGCGCAGACCGCTCCCTCCGGTCGCGGCTCCGTTTCGTGCCTGTATGCGCACGTTCGGAGCCACGACCGCAGGGAGTGGTCGGCTTATTTCAATGCCGGGCAGCCCGGAAACGGCGAGAATCCGATGGTCAGATCGTCCCGCTGTACCCAAAGTCTTTCCTGGCGGCCCTTGTCCATATCCACCGTCAATATAACGCCGGAACCGCACGACCGGCTCTTGGTGATGCGGGCATTGCCGGTGTTCTTTTGCGGTCCCCAATCTTCCATGAACGAGGACATGGGATACCCGGTGCACGGCTTCTGGTCCGTGCACCCCCAAAGGGCGTACGCGGCCGGGTAGTTGTGATCGTCCAGCAGGCGGAAAAACCTTTTGACCTGATTTTCCTGGCGGTAGTTATGGAAGATAAACATCAGCGGACCCCCGATCACGATGACGGCGATGAGCGAAAAAACGATCGTTTTGACGATCTTCTCGCGCCGTTCTTCGCCGGCGCCATACGTATCGAGGTATCCGGCCATCCTAGTTTCAGATTACTTTCCGGCGGGCGCCGCTGTCACGGGATGGGCCTTGTCGTAGGCCGCTGTGGCTTCGACGGTGATGTCCATGGCCGGCTTGAAGTAATACGTGTTCTGGGTGTCGACCACCATGTCCAAACCCTTCGCCTCGGCGATCTGCTTGATGACGTCGGTCATCTTCTGCGAGCTGACGGAGAGGATACTCTGGCGGTCTTCGTTCACCTGCTCCTGCAGGTCCTGCTGCTTGTATTGCAGGTCGCGCTGCAGCCTCTGACCCTGCGCCTGCAGGTCAGACTGTGCCTGGGGCGTCAGCTTGCCGGCGCCGCTCTGCAACTGCTTGGCAATTTCTTCGATCTGCGCGTTGATCTTGTTAATTTCGTCTTGCTTGGGCTTGTACTTGGCCTGCATTTCGCCATCGGCCTTCTTGATTTCGGCGGTCTCGAAGACCGCCTTTTGCATGTTTACCACCCCTACTTTCGTCTGGGCGGAGGCCAAGTGAGCGCACAAAGCAAGAGCGGAGCAGACCACAAACGGCCTGATCCCGAACCGAAAAGACATGAAGCAAACTCCTGAATGGTATGTAGAAATACCTAGATTAGCACACGCTAAACGGGATAGACGCCATTTTCAGCGGTATGGTTTCTCCCGAACGAAGCCACTCTAGCTTCGGTCTTCAGGCTCCTTTAATCCGATCAATCAACCGGAGCAACCTTCCCAAACGGGCCCATTTTGGCATGCAGGTATTTTGCAAGCAAACGGGTTATGTTGCCGCCCGTCGCCCTGATTCGTAAAATGACACGGCGGGTGCAAGCTCAAATCGGGATGGGAAGAGGAAAGGGCTGCGCTGGAAGGACTTGTTCGCAGCCCTGCTGTTGAAACGGAGTACGGCCGATTAGCGTGTTTCCTATTCCAGGACGCCGAGAATCTCGTCTTCACGCAGGATGAGCAGCTCTTCGCCATCCACTTTGATTTCCGAGCCGGAGTATTTGCCGAATAGGATGCGGTCGCCCGCTTTCACCTCAGGTGCAACCCGTTTGCCGTTTTCCAGCAGCTTGCCGTTGCCCACTGCTTTGACTTGGGCCTGCTGCGGTTTTTCCTTGGCTGAATCGGGGATGATGATCCCGCCGCTTTTTTGCTCGCCTTCATCCAGGCGCTTGACTAGTACGCGGTCGTGTAGAGGACGCAGATCCATAAAACGATTATAAGCTACGAACTTCGAGCCTCGAGCTACAAGTGTGGGGGCAAACAGCCGCTACCCGAGAGATATTCTCAGGTCCGTCCCGGCGCTCGCAGCACCCGTGCTGGCGTCAGCCTTTAGAGCTGGACCCCCGTACCGATTTTCGCCCCCGTATCGGCGATCGTCGTCGCAGCCGACGAAAGGACCACATGAGCGGCCGTGCCGCCCTCGCCTGCTATCACATGACGCTGCGGACGCCGGTTGTCATCGGTTGGAAGTACAAGACAACGACAACATGGCAATCTGTTAATCGCATCGGTCAACACGGCAGGACACGATGGCAGGTAACGCAGGTTGATTCTGATGTCATTACTCCGGAGGCGTCTCAAGGATGTCGCGCAGCTCGCGGCTCGCAGCTACTGAAGCATTTCCGTCAACACGCGCCCCACCGATCCGCTCGGCGTCTCTACGGAGAGCATGGTCGCGAGAGTTGGGGCGATGTCGTTGGGGGCGATGTTGCCGTCGTACCGGCCGGCGTGGATGCCAGGCCCCATGAAGATCACCGGCACGTGAGTGTCGTAATCGAAAGTGGTGCCGTGGGTGGCGCCGGTCGGAGAGAAAATCCAGTAGGGTTCCAGCAGGATCTCTATATCCGGGCCGCGGCGGACGTAGTAGCCGTTCATGACCCTGCGACCCACGTGCTCGTCGAGGGCCGCGCCGCCCATGAGCTGCTCGCGAGTGTAGACGCGGAAGACGTGCGGCAACTCGAGCGCCGCCGCGGCGGCCGTGCGGTTCACTTCCGCGCGGTCCAGGTTCTTGGCGGCAATCAGGTCCAGGTTGAGGTAGATGGACTCGCCGCCGCTGGCGATCCAGTTGCCCTCGCCGTATTTCTTCACCAGTGCGGCCTGCACCGCATTCGAGACGTCAGCGGTCCGCATCCGGCCGCCCGGCATTTTCCTCGACGCATTCACTTCCGGAACGGGTGCCACACCATGGTCGGCGGTCAGAACCACCATCACATTGCTGAGCCCCACGGCTTTCTCCACCGCATCGAAGAGCTTGGCCAGAACGCGGTCGGTCCGCAGGCTCATTTCGTGAACTTCGGGGGCGTCCGGCCCCACCTGGTGGCCCACGTAATCGTTCGAGGAGAAGCTCACCGCCAGAAGGTCGGTCGTGTCGTGCCGCCCAAGCTGCTCGGCATCGAGAGCGCGCTCGGCGAAGCGTTCCACCAGCTCATTGCCGAACGGGCTGGCATCCACGTCACTATAGAGCTTCTTCAGGTCCTGCGTCATGGTGTGGTTGAGCCAGGTGGCGCCGCGGTACTGGTCGGCGGGATGCGTGCCATCGAAATCCTTGACCCAGCCGGGCAGGTCGGAGAAATAGAAGGTGCTGCTGACGAAGCCTCCGCTGGCGGTATCGAACCAGTAGGCGCCGTCGGCCATGTGCCCGACGGGCAGGACGGCCGCCCGATCTTTGAGCGAGATGCCGATGACGCGGGCTTTCCCCCCGCTCGCCATTTTCAGCTCATCGCCGATGGTATCGACGAGCATTCGCCGCGGCGAAGCCCCCACGCGGTTGGGACCGCCGCCGAGAAGCTGCACCTTGGAGTCGGAGACGCTGGTGACCGCCTTGCCCTCCTGCCGGTCATACCATTCGTTGCCAATGATGCCGCTGATGGCCGGCGTCGCGCCCGAAAGGAAGGTGCTGTGGCCGATCGCGGTGACCGTCGGGAAATGCTCGTAGCGGGCGTTGGTGAAGACCGCGCCATGCGACAGGAGTCGGTCGAGGCCGCCATGATACTCATCGCGGAAGCGGGTCAGATAGTCGTAGCGAAACTGGTCGATGACAATCGCCAGCACCAGTTTCGGTTTTTGGGGAGCGGCGCTAAACAGGCAGAAGGCCGCCGTCAGACAGGCCAGCAGTTTCTTCATGACTGAAATAAACAGCGTAGCATGGCGGTTTCGGGCCAGCTGTCAAGCTCGTGGACACTGCTGTCTCCGGTTAACTGTCCACGTGTTGGACATTTAATGTCGCCGACATCCGCAAGTAACTCATTACAGGTATCTAGGAATTAGGCCCGGCGCTTGCAATCGGTCTGGGCGAGTGAGGTCGAAAGGATTCGGGTCATGTTAACCGCACGAAGCACGAGCGAGACGGAACGGAGAAAGAAGACAAGATTTCCGATGATCCGCGAGCTGCGGTACAAGCTGGTGGAGAACCATACCGTCGTGGCGGAAGGCACGGGCGAAACTATCGACATCGGCAGCGGCGGGGTCTCATTTATCGTGGCCGAGGCCCTGAGGGTGGGCGCGTTCATCGAGCTTTCGGTCAGTTGGCCGGTGCTCCTGGAAGCCAACACCCGCATGCGCCTGGTGGTGTTTGGCCGCATGGTGCGCACCAGCGATCGCATTTCTGCCTGCACCGTGGACAAATATGAGTTCCGGACGCAGGCACGGACCGTGACGGCCTATGCGAACGCGCGCCGCGATGGCATGCTCCAACGCTGGGTCGAGGAGATGCAGAAAGACGTTCTGAAGGCGCGCAGCGCGCTGGCCTGATCGCCCGGCTCGCGCCATCGATTTCCCAAAGACGGACAGCCCACTTGGGGGCGGATCTCAGATCCGCCCCATTTTTTCGGGCGCGGAAGTGTCAGCGAAGGCGAACCGCGGGTCTTGCCCGTCTCGACATCTTCGTCGCGCTGGGGACGCTCACGTTCCGCAACGACTTCGTGGGGCAGACCGTCGGCGTTTGAGGTCTGCCTACCCAAGCCTGCGGGCGTTACTTGTCCGACGTCGAAGCCGGCTTGCTTTCGCTCTTCGTTTCTGTCTTGGTTTCGGATTTCGATTCCTTCTTGGAATCCTTGGAATCCGACTTCCCGTTGCTGGCCGGCGAGTTCTGGTTGCGGGCGTAATCGGTCACATACCAGCCGGAACCCTTGAACTGCAGTGCCGGAGCGGAGAGCAGCCTCTCCACGGAGCCGCCGCAGCCTTCGTGTACCTTCAACGGCTCGTCGGCAAACTTCTGCATCACCTCAAACGTTTTTCCACACCGGTCGCACTTATATTCGTAAAGCGGCATATTGTTGCAAGGAAAAGCCCAATTGAGCCCTTCATTAATTATAGCCCACCTTACTAACAATTCGCGCGATTCCATCGTCATATAGGCAAGATGATGCGGCGGGCATGCATGATCGGAGCGATGATGGCGGGGCTGGCATTCACCATCCACACCATTCCGTCGTACTGCCGCCTGGCGTCATCCGCTCGCGCCGTGCGCCAGTATTTGCACACCTTCGACCGCTCGGGCAAAGAGCTCTCACCCGTGGAGCGCTTGGCTTTCAGTCTGCTGCTGGCCAAGAGCGATAAGGACGGCTCCAAGCTTTAGCGGGGCTGACAAATCCGCCTTCGGCGGCTGTACCGGCGAACCGCCCAACAAAAACAGCTCCTAGCTCACAGCTCGCGGCTCAAAGCTGCCCTCACCCCAACGGCAGTGTCACCGACACTTCGGTCCCACGGCCCTCGGCTGTGTCCAGGCGAATCTCCCCGCCGTGTTCATATACAATCTGCCGCGAATTGAAAAGGCTCCAGTTGCCGCTCGAAATCCGCCGGCCGTCCACCTTGAAGCTCGGCTCGAAAACGGTGGAGGCTTGCGCCGCCGACATCCCCCGGCCGTTGTCGCGGATGGTTACTTCTACTTCGCCGTCGCGCCGACGCGTGATGATCTCGATGTGCCCGTTGCCGTTCACCGCCTGAATGGCGTTGCTCAGCAGATTGGAAAAGACCGCGGTGAGCAGTTGCGGCCGACAATTCAAGGACGGCATCGGTTTTTCGAGCTCGAAATCGAGCCTGACGCCCGCGCTCGCCAGCTCCTCCTGGTGCAGCAGCGTGACGTCCGCCAGCAGATCGTTGACATCGGCCTGCTTCAGCTCCGCCTCCTCCAGATTCACGAAGCGCCGCAGCCGCAGCGTAACTTCTTCTATACGGGCGGCCGACTCCCGGATCGAGCGGCACAACTCCGCGCGCGTCTCCTCCAGCACTTCGGGGTCGGGCGGTGTATCGTGCCGCAGCCGGTCCGTCAAGGTCAACAGCGTCTCGATGGAGCTGCGCAGCGCGCCCACCGGCGAGTTGATCTCGTGACTAAGCGCCGCGGCCATCTTCCCGATCGAGATTGCATTTTCGGCGAGCTGCGCGCGAAGCTGTCCGCCTGCGAGCGCCTCGGCCGCGCGCACCGCCTCCTGCGCTCCTTCGTACTCCGCCCGCCGGTGCTGGTAGTTGCTCACGGAGATGCCGGCGGCGAGTAGCGTCAGCAGAAACAGAAACACGTCGTGCGCGCCGCCATGCGGCAGGATGGACGGAATTCCCCACCCGCCGTGCAGCCAGGAGGATAGAATATACATCCCTTCCACGGTGAAGCCGAGCACTAAGGTGTGCCAGGGAAGCAGCGGAACCGATGTAACTGCCGTCAGTACGATGAGTGTGATGCCGGCCAGTATGTAATCGCCCGAAATCACGACGTCCCCGGGTCCTTGCAAGCCGAGCCACGCCAGTACCGCCACGGAAAGCCACGCCGAGATGCCTGCCATGAATCTCGCATGCCTGCGGCTCCAGGGAGCGCGCGCAATCGCCAGCGTCGCTATTCCTACCGCGATTACCGCAACGAGATTCCACAGGCCTTCCGGCGCGAAAGACGCCGCCGGATTCACGGCCACGCGTCCTACTTCGAGCAGGATGGGCGCGGCAATTTCGACCATGCCGAGCATCTCCACGCCAGGAGCGCTGATGCGCGTGAGGTACTCGCGGAACCGCTCATCTCGCTCCTCGGCCGGCAGCAGGCGTTCGTGAATCGGTCGCAGCTTCATCCGCAAATTTGGTTTCCCAATTGCACTGAGCAAGCGGGACGCCATCCGCCATATGCGACATATGCGCCAACTCAAACGTCAGATGTTCGATATCAGACAGGGAGAGCACCTGCGGACCTGGTCCATGTTCGGGTATCTGCTGAGCGTGCTGTTTGCCTACTACATCGTCAAGCCTGTCTCGCGCGCGATGTTTCTGACTAAGTTCGATATCGACAAGCTGCCCGGGCTGTACATCCTGATCGCGATCTTCGGCGGATTTCTTGCGTATCTGTACAGCAAGCTGGCGACCAAGTCGTCGCTGCGCGCGGCGGTTCTTTGGTCCACCGTGTTCTGGGTGGCATCGCTGCTGGTGATGTGGTGGCTCATCCGCATGCATCTCGCCTGGATGATCTACGTGCTCAACATCTGGGTGAGCCTGTTCAGCATCATTTCGGTTTCGCAGGGCTGGCTGGTGGCCAGCAACCTGTTCGACACGCGCGAAGCCAAGCGCCTCTATCCGCTGCTCGGCATGGGCATGGTGCTGGGCGCGGCATTCGGCGGAGAATTTACCAACCGCACCGCCGTGCTGGTGGGCACCGAGAATCTCTTGCTGGCCAGCGCGGTCATGGTGGCGGTGGCGTACGGATGCTTCCGCCTCTCTACTTGGAAATCCGAGGGCGCCGTTAAAGTCGCTCGCGCGGCGCAGAAGGAGGAAACGGACTTCTCCTTCACGGGCATGGTGCGCGATGTGGTGCGTGTCCGTCATCTGCAGATCATCGTCGGCATGATGGTGGTGATGTACCTGGTGGACACGCTGGTTGAATACCAGTTCCAGGCGATGGCTCGCACAGGCTATCGCGGCGACCAGTTGACCGCCTTTTTCGGCCAGTTCTATGGCATCTACCTGAACGGCATCGAATTCATCTTCCAGTTGTTCGTCACTTCTCTAGTAGTGCGATGGTTGGGAGTGGGCGGCACGCTGCACATCGCGCCCGCCGTCATCGGGCTTTCCTCTGTGGCCACGATCGTCGCGCCGGGCGTGGCGTCCGCCAGCGCTGTGCGTTTGACGGAAGCTTCCACGCGTTACACGCTCAACAAAACCGGCATGGAGCTGCTCTATATGCCCTTGCCACTTGAGCTCCGCAACCGCATCAAGGCGTTTATCGACATCAGCGTCGACCGCCTCTCGCGCGGTCTGGCTGGCGTTCTTCTGGTCGTGCTGACCACCACAAGTCTGCACATGGGCGTGAAAGGCATTGCCTGGGTCGTAGTAGGGCTTTGCGTCCCGTGGATGCTGCTCTCGCACTTGGCGCGCCGCGAGTATGTAGCCACTGTGCGGCGCAAGCTGGAGTCGCGGCATCTGGACCTGGAAAGCACGCGCCTTACTGTAAGCGATTCCGAGACCATCGGTCTGTTGGAAGCTGCCGCAGCCGGTAGCAATCCACGGCAGGCCTCCTACGCACTGCGCCTGCTGGCCGAAGCGCCGAATTACGACGTGCGCCTCTTGCTCCACAAATTGGGATCGGCCGCGGATACGCCCCCACAGGTCCGTGAGCGGATCTACGAGATCTCTGTCGCGCTGAAGGACGATACTCTGTTGGAACGGGCCATCCAGGAACTGCGAGCCGGCGATGGACCTCTCGGCGCCGCCGCCGCGTACGCATTAACGCTGGCGCCCGACCGCGCCCGTCTTGCGGCAGAGCTGTTGGACGATGCCAATCTCCAGCTCGTGGCCGCCGCCATCGAAGCGCTGCGCCATGACAACGCATTGGCCGAGGAGCTGATCCCGCGCGACTGGCTGGAGCGCTCGGGCGCTTCCCCCGATCCCACGCGCCGCCGTCTGGCAGCCGCCGCTCTCGGCGTGAGCGGCGACCGCGGCACCGAATTGCTCTATCGCCTGCTGGACGATCAGGACATCGAAACCGCACGTGCCGCCTGCCGCTCTGCCGGAGCTCTGAAGAACCGCGCGTACCTGTTTCACCTGGTGCAGGCGCTCGGGAACGCTCGCCTACGCGGAGATGCGTTCGTCGCCCTCGCCAGTTTCGGACCGGCGATCTGCGGCTTTCTGTCCGACTGCCTGCTTGACCAGCAGATGCCTATGCGCGTCCGCCGCGAGGTGCCGCGCGTGCTGAAGAACATCGTCGACCAGCGCTCCGTCGACGTGCTGCTGACCGCCATCGACCACGAAGATCTCGCTATCAGGTCGGCGGTGCTGAAGGCACTCAACCGGCTGCGCGAGGCGAATCCGCAATTGAATTTTGCGGAGACTTTCGTCAACGACCAGATTCTGCGCGAGGCCCGCTATTACTACCAGCTCAACGCAGCGCTGGCGCCGTTCCGCGATGTGAGCGGACATGCAGCCACCCGCCTGCTGGCGTTGACCATCGAGGAGCGCCTTCGCCACACGCTGGAGCGGCTGTTCCGCCTCCTGGGTCTGCGCTATCCTCCGAAATCCATCTACTCCGCCTACCTGGCGGTGCAGCGCCAGAGCCACGAGGAAGCTACGGCAGCCATCGAGTTCTTGGATAATGTGCTGTCGCGCGATCTCAAGCGCGTCCTTCTGCCGCTGTTGGACGCTCCCGAACACGTGCTCGAGCACGGCCGCGACCTGTTTGGCGTGGATCTGCCCACGGCCGAGGCCGCCATCCGCGAGCTGTTGCACTCGCACGATCCGTGGCTGGTGGCGTGCTCGATGGCGGCAGCGGCTGAAATGCAATTACGGCGCCTGGCGCCCGAGATTGCGCAAGCTGGAGTGCAGGCCGAAGCCGAAGTATCCGAAGTGGCCCGCTGCGCCGGGGCGGCCCTGGCCGCATGAGAAAGGAGGATGAAATGGGGGGCAGACCCCAGGTTTGCCGTCTTCCCCCTGGCCGGCCCTGTGGTTGCTTGGATTGACCAGCGGGACGAGGGAGTCCCGCGCAGACCAGGGGGTCTGCCCACAAAATCTTATGCCTGAACTCAACATTGTTGAAAAAGTGATCTCGCTTGAAGCCGTGGAGCTGCTGGCAAGCCTCAGCCCCGAGCAGCTGGCACACATCGCGTCCATCGCTCAGGAGGTGCGCGTCATCCCTGGTAAGACCATTCTGGAAGCCGGCAAGCCTCTCGATGCTCTCTATGTCATCGTCGAGGGCGCGGTCGAGCTCAGCCGAGAAGGCGGCGTGCCGTCTGGACCGCTCACCGTCGCTCGTGAAAACGAAGTGCTCGGCGCCTGGGCGCTGTTTGAAGAAGACGATCCGCTGCCGGTTACCGGCCGCACGCTGGAAGACACGCGGCTGCTGCGCATCGGGCGCGAAGATTTTTACGATCTGCTGGCGGACAACAGTGAGATCACGTCGGCCATCTTTTCGACGCTCGTCAAGCGCTTCCGCAAACTGGTGGAGCAATGAGTTCTCCGGCGGCCGAACTGCACCAGATGGCTGCCGTTGGCCGGTTGCTGGCAGGAGTAGTGCACGAAATTAATACGCCGCTTGGCTCCATCTTCTCCAACAACGAGGTGATTTCGCGAGCGCTGGAAATGCTTTGCCCCCTGTTACAGCAGGGCACGCCCGAAGCGCTGGAGAGCGCGGGCCGGCTGGTGAGCACCTGCCAGACGCTGGCGTCGGTCGATCGCATTGCCTGTGAGCGCATCCGCTCCGTCATCCAAAGCTTGCGGAGCCTCTCACGACTCGACGCCCCGGAGCCGCTCTACGTCAATCTGAACCAGCAGTTGCTCGACACTGTGAAGCTGACCAATGCCCAATTCCGCCGCCGGATTGCAGTGGAAACCAATCTGGGCGAGTTGCCGGAAGTGCGGTGCTACCCGCAGATGCTGAACCAGGTGTTTCTCAACCTGCTGGTGAATGCGGGCCACGCTATTGAGGGCGAAGGCACCATCACCATCCGCACCCGCCTGGAGGGCGGCCTTGTTCATATTTCGATTTCAGACACCGGCCGCGGCATGACGCCCGAAGTGCAGGCTCGCGCCTTCGAGCCGGGGTTCACCACCAAGGCGGTCGGCGAAGGCAGCGGCCTTGGATTGTCCATTTCCCGCGAAATCGTGGAAGAGAAGCATGGCGGGACCATCGATTTTGAAACCCGGCCCGGTGTGGGTACCACGTTTCACATTCGGATTCCGGTGGAGCAGAAAAGGAGCGCACCGTGAGTCCGAACGGAACCAGGCCCACGATCATGATTGTGGACGACGAAGAGATGGTGATATCGAGCATCAAAGCATTCCTGCAACTCGAGACCGATTACCACGTGCAGGGTTTCACCGACCCGGAAGAAGCCTCGCGCTTCGCCGAAAAGCAGCGAGTGGATGTCGCCGTGTCCGACTACCTGATGCCCAAAATGAACGGCATCCAGTTACTAGGCCGTATCAAGGAGAAACAGCCCGAAGCCAGCCGCGTCCTACTCACCGGCCACGCCGACAAGCAGAGCGCCATCCAGGCGATCAACCAGGTGGCGCTGTTCCAATATTTGGAAAAACCATGGGACAATGCCCAGTTGCTTCTTGTGATCCAAAGCGGCGCCGAGCGCGCCAGGCTCTTCCGCGACCTGAAGACAAAAGTGAACGAACTGGATTCGGCGAATTCGAGTTTGAAGAGCGTGCAGAAGAGACTGCTGGAGGCGTTTCTGTAGAAACCTTGAGGGGCCACGAATGGACACGAATAAGAAAGGGCTAAGCGGTTTTATTCGTGTTTATGTGTGTTCCTTCGTGGCCTAAATTGTTTTTGTTGGAAGCCGGGTTAGTTTTCCGTAGGTCTGTCGACCTTGTCGATCACCAGCACCCGGAGCGGCATTTTGGCGGATTCCAGGTCCAGACCGAGCTGGTCGGGGAGCGCTTCGAAGAACGTCGGCACCGAATCCAGCGGAGAATTGGGACCCGGCGCAGCGGCGGCATTGGCTTCCGGCATCCACTCGAGCTTGTTTGATGCTGCCTTTGAGCTCCTTTCGATTTACCGCGAGGCGATTCATGCGTCCGATCGCAGCGGGAGCGTCCGCGAGTTGGTCCATGGGCGCCCCTAGCGAGCCCACAACAATCATTCGGTTTGGCCTTCATGTTCGCCTGCCAGAGGTTGCACCATTAGACGCACCTGGTCCTTGGTCGGGAGGCCATTTGCCTTCGCCTCGATGGCGAATCGGTCCGAAGCAATCCATTTAGGCGCGTCTATAGACTGCGCCTGATCCTCGCTGAACCAGACCTTGTAGGCGAACTGGATATACGTAATCATTGGGAAATCGGCAGTGGAGTGTCCTCCGGTTTACGCGCAAGCATCGCCATTGTCGAGGGGAAACGGCCCCTTGTGCAATTTCACGGAGGCACCCTCGAACGCCATCTTGCCTCCTGCCTTGGTCTGCCAATCCGGCACATCTTGTGCCCCCAAACCTACTGCGGGCGCGATCGTAAGGGCCATCCATGCCATCAGAGTTCCTGTTGGGGCAGCTCTCATATGCCCATTCCCTCTTCGTTCTTCTGCGCCCGGTTGATTATCCCGCCTTGGAGGCGCGTACCTTGTACCCCCCGCCTCCATCTGCTCCTCTGGGCCCTTTGCTCGTCGGCGCCCTCCCCTCAGAAGCTCACCCGCAGCGCCAGCTCGAAGACGCGCTGGTCGATCCCCTCGCGTCCATTGCCGGTCGTCGATGTGATGACGGTGAAGCCGCCCAGGTTGTTGATGGTCCCGTTCGGATTGAGCACGAGCGAATTTACGCTCGAACCCGGGTTGGCGAAATGCGGCGTGTTGGCCGCATTGAAGGCCTGGGCGCGGAACTGCGCGTGAATGCGCTCGTTGAAGCGGAACGTGCGGAACAGCGCGGCGTCGACGTTCACCTGGCCGGGTCCGCGCAGCGTGTCGAACCCCGATGTGCCGAAGCGGACCTGTGTCACCGGGGCAAAGGCCAGCGGGTCGAACCACGATTGGCCCGGTCCGACTCCGCCGAGCGTGGCGACGTTGGGCTTGATCTGATCTGCCGTCTGGGAATTGCCGGGAGCGTTCAGCGAAGTCGTCGAAGCGCTCACCGTAAACGACAGGCCCGTATAAGCGTTGAACAGCCCATTCACCTGCCAGCCGGAAACCAGTGCCGTCAGCACGCCGTTGTGATTCAACCATTGCTTAGCGCGCCCGAACGGCAGTTCCGCGATTCCGGAGAACGTGAAGACCTGTGTGCGGTCGTAAGGCGCGACGGCGCGGTTCAGCCGATCGTATCCGGGAATGGCGATGGAAGGGCCGGCATCCTCTTTATCCGCGCAGCACAGCATGATGGCCTTGGAGAAAGAATAGCTGGCGCCGATCTGATAGCCGCCGCGGAACCGCCGGTTGAGCGTGGCCTCGAAAGCGTCGTAATGCGCGTGGCCGTAAGGCTCGAAGAAGTTCGTAGTCGAGGTCCGGCCGAACTCCTGGTTCAGCAGTTCGCCCGCCGTACCGGCGCCGGGAATATTGCCGTTGTTGACGTTGATCTCGTACTGCTGATGCACCTGCCGCGTTCCCACGTAGCCGAGCTGCGCGACGAACCCGTACTTGAGCTGCTTCTGCAGCATCAGATTCCAGCTTTCGATGTAAGACCGCGTGTACGTGCTCCCGAGTGAGTTGAGCGACACGCCCGAAGGCATGGGCAGGACGCCGCTGCTGGTATCGGGGAATACCAGCGCCGGAATGCCCTGGCTAAGCGTTGTGATGGGCGTGTAGGAATTGGGTCCCGACACGGAATACGAAATCTGGTTGGGATACACCCGCAGAATCTGCTGGCCGATGAAGAATGGGTCGTAAGTGATGCCGGCGCCCGCGCGGATTACGAATCCTTCGCGCGGCCGGTAAGCAACTCCGACGCGCGGAGCGAACAGCTTCTTGCTGAAGCTCGTGCCGCAGTCGCTCGAAGGATTAGCCTTCGATCCGCAAATCACCATCGTGTTGTTGGTGGGGTTGTACTGCTGCATGTCGCCCACGGGCGGCGCCATGTATTCCCATCGCAGCCCGTAAGACAGCGTCAAATTGTGCGACGTCTGCCACTTATCCTGCGCGTACAAGGAATAGAACCGTTCCGTGCTCAGATTGTTACCGTTCTCCTCGCCCTTGGCGATGCTCGATGCGTCTCCCAGAAGGAACGCGGCATAGCTGTTGTATTGGTTCTGTGCCGGGCCGCCATTGAGGCCGGTAATTCCGCTACTGAAGCTGAAGCTGCCCGATGCCTGATTCAGCTCCTGGAACATGTTCAGGTCTTTCTTCAGCAGGTTCACGCCGAACCGGACGGTGTGCGCGCCATTAGTCCAGTTACCGTTGGCGGTGTATTGATAGTTGCTGTTGTGGAAGTAGAAAGGAACTGTGCTTTGGTTGCCTAGTGCAGTGTAACTGCTCACGGAAAAGGCCGGCCATCCGCCTCCGGCGCCATTCGAGCCGTCTGTGCCGGGGATGTGCAGAACGTCGGTTCCTACATTCTGGCCGAGCCCCGGCGGCACCTGGTTGGAATCCTGCAGCGTGTAGCCGAAGTAGCCGTCGAACACCAGCTTGGGGGTCATGACGTAATTGGCGGTGACGGTGTCGCTGAAAACATTGCCGATGCCTGTGCCCTCTGCGCCACCGGTCGAGCCCAACTGCGGACCGCCAATCGCGCCGAAGGCGGGCGGGTCGTCCATGTAATAATGCAGCCACCCGAACCGCACTCCGAGATTTAGCTTATCGGTGGCGTTATAAGTCACCTTGGCGTCGGTAGTGTCGCGATTCTGCTTGTACGGACCATCGGCGAAGTAGTTGTTCGCCAGCAGATTCCCGGGTAAATTCGGCAGTGGAGTCAGACCGGCGATCTGCGCTGCGATGGGACTGATGCTTGCCTGGGGAATGATGTTGCCGGGGAATGGTGTCCGTCCCGTCCCGGTGCTGGTGCCTGAAGCGGGATCGTAGATGGACGTCGGGTCGGCCGACATGTCGCCTGATTTGATCGCCGTGGTGGGCACTGTGTAATAACCCGAGGCGTTCTGCCGTGTAAAGTTGCCGTCGTAGCTGCCGAAGTAGAAGAGCTTGTTTTTCCTGATCGGCCCGCCTATGGTTGCACCCCCGTTATTCAGGATCGACTTGGGATTCGCCGAACCCACCGGCAGGAAGAACGGCCTGGCGATCATGCCGTTGTTGAAGTTGTACCAGAAGGCAGATCCGTGCATCTGGTTGGTCCCGCTCTTTACCTGTACGTTCACCGCGGCCCCGCCCGTAAAGCCCTGAGAGGCATCGTAGCTGTTGGAGACGACGTTCACCACCTCGATCGCCTCGAGGCTGGGCACATAGGCCGCGACCTCCTGGATCCACGTGCTTTCTACCGTGGCGCCGTCGATTGCCATCACGTTGCCGCTGCGCGTGGCGCCGTTCGCCATGTAGGCCAGCGACCGCGCTGGATTGGCGGAAACGGAATTGGCGTTGACCGGCGGCGAAATTCCGGGCACGGTGATCAGCAGGTTTTGAAAGTTGCGCCCCGGCGGCAGGGGGATGTCCTGCAAGGCTTTCGATCCGATCTCCTGGTGCACGTCCGAACCGTCGGTCTGCAGCTCCGCCGCGGCGGCCGACACCTCCACGGACTGGTTCACCGCGCCGACCTGCATCATGAAATCGGCGCGCACCACGGTAGCGCTGCGGACCACCATGTCGCGCTGCGTGGCGGTCTGGAAACCGTTCATCCGCACTTCCACGGTGTAGGCACCGGCGGCGATAGAAGGAAAGCTGAAGACGCCCGTTCCGCGGGTCTGCGTCTCGCGCGATTCATTGGTCTCCATGTTGGTGATGTGAACGGTGGCGCCTACAATTCCCGCCTCGCTCGTATCGGTCACGTTGCCCACCAGCGAGCCGTACAAAACCTGGGAATGCGAGGCCCTCACGGTCAACAGCAACACGAAGCACGCCGCGACGGCAATGCGAGAACGAACGGTGTTCAACATAGAACCTCCAAGCGCACCGGACCGGCGTGGCCGGCACCCCTCCCGAAGCAACTGCTAAACCGATCCATCATCTACCTGGGGCACAGGTAGTGTCAATTCCCTTGACTTGCCGTGGATCGAACGATAAATTCAGGAGGAACTCGCCATGAAGCGATCTACCTCCGCAGTTGTCGCCTTTGCCGTTTTACTGTCGCCGGGATGGCTCCGGTCAGCGGCTTTTTCCAAAGCCGACGAGGCGCTGCTCGACGATATCTCGCACGCTTCCTTCCGCTTCTTTTGGGAACAGACCGATCCCAACACCGGCATCACGCGCGACCGCACTCGCCTCGACGGCAAGCCCAACGACTATCCCAACCGCGACTCCGGAAGTACCGGCGCCACCGGGTTCGGACTCACAGCGCTCTGCATCGGCGCCGAACGCGGCTGGATCACGCGCGCCGAGGCTCGCGAACGCGCCCTACACACCCTGCGCTTCTATGCGGACAAAGCGAAGGACGAGCATGGCTGGTTCTATCATTTCATCAACGTTGCGACCGGCGAGCGCTTCGGTACCAGCGAAGTCTCCGTCAGCGACAGCACCTGGCTGTTCGCCGGCGCTTTGACGGCCAAACAGTATTTCTCCGAAGACCCCGAAATCGCCCGCCTCGCCGACAAGATCTACAAGCGTGTGGACTACGAATGGATCCGCAACGGCCATCCTTACCTGATGTCGCACGGCTACCGTCCGGAAAGCGGCCTCATCCAGTTCCGCTACGAGAAGTATTGCCAGTTGGCCCTGATGTACCTGATGGGAATCGGCTCGCCGTCGGCCCGGCCGCTGCCGCCGGAATCGTGGTACGCGTGGGGGCGCAATCCCAACAGCTACGCCGGATACAACTATATCGGCACATCGCTGCTGTGGACCTATCAATATCCGTTCGCCTGGGCCGATTTCCGCGGCCGCCGCGAAGCGCGCGCGCCGCACAACGACTGGTGGGAGAACGCCATCACTGCTACCAAGGCGCACCGCCAGTTCTGCATCGATCTGAAGAGCAAGTTTCCCGGCTACTCGGAAAATATCTGGGGCATTACGAGCTCCGCCAGCGAGCCCCGTGGCTACAAAGCCTGGGGCGGCCCGCCCGCGACGAAGAACATCGATGGCACCGTTGTGCCCTGCGCCGCAGCCGGTTCCCTGATGCTCACGCCCGACATTTCGCTGGCGGCGCTCCACGCGATGAACAAGCAGTTTGGCGACAAGATATACGGCCGCTATGGATTCACCGATGCCTTCAATCCCAACGACGGCTGGGTCTGTCCCGACGTGATCGGCATCGACGTAGGAATCACGCTGCTCAGCGCCGAGAATCTGCGCACCGGCTTTGTCTGGAAGTGGTTCATGAAGAACCCCGAGATCCAGCGCGCCATGGACCTGGCAGGGCTTGTGAAGTAAGGCGGGCTGGCAGCCCGCGGCCGATCGGAAATCGGCCGCGGTCGAGTTCCGTGTGAACCCTCAACCTTCAACCGCACTATCTTTCGTGACCACGTTCCACGCCAGACACTTGCCGCACCTTTACACCATAGGGCACCCCATCCTCCTTACCTGGCGCCTCTTTGGCAGCCCTAAGGACGAGCAGCCTACCGCACCAGCGCTGACAGTGCCTTGAACTGCTCGTGCTGCGCGTCGCGGAGCCATTCGAACACGGTGGATTCGGTGCTCGTCACGATCACGCCGGCTGCGCGCAGCCGGTCCATTGCATTCCGATGACTGTCGGCGCTGCGGGAGCAACAGGCGTCGGCGGCTACAAAAACTTCCAACCCGGCGGAATGCAGATCCAGAGCGGACTGCAGAACGCAGACGTGCGCCTCCATTCCCGCTATGACAATCTGCGCGCGATCGTCACGCTGCAACACCTCCATGAAACTCTGCTCGCCGGCGCAAGAAAAGGCAGTCTTCTCCACTGTGGCCGCAGTCTGCGGAAGCCGTCCGGCGAGTTCCGCGACGGTCTTTCCCAGCCCTTTGGGATATTGTTCGGTAGCCACAACCGGAATGCCTAGGCACGCCGCCGCCTGTATGAGAATGCCCGCGTTGTTGGTCAAGACTGCGAGCGTCGATGGTTCCATCGCCGCGGCTAGGCGTTCCTGGACATCGACGATGACGAGGATGGAATCGGCCGCGCGTGCGAGCATGGTTCAAACGATTTTATCGAAGAAATTGGCGCGGCATGTCCGGATCGTCATCGAGCCGGGGCTGCCGATGCAGGAAGCTTCTTCAAGTCGCGGCGCGCTTCCGCTTCCCAGGAATGGACCTGGCGTCTGCGCGCCGGAGGCATCGTTCGGACAGCCTCGATCGCCTCTTGGAAAGCCGCGCGTGCGCGTCCCGATTGTCCGAGGGCTGCCAACACGCGGCCATGCCGGCAGGCGCCTTTAGGATCGCAGGGCCGACGGTGGCGATACTTCTCTAACGCCTGGCGAGACGCTTCCAGGTCGCCGGCCGGGAAACTGGCCACTCCGATCTCCCTCCACACTTCGCCTGTCGAGTGTTTGTCGTCGAGGCGCGCGGCGGTGCGGCAGTGCTCCAGCGCCTCCGCGTACCGTCCGGGTTCTCGTTCGATGCGGCCGAGTTGGTAGTAGCTGTCGGGTTCGCGCGGATCGATCTCAAATGGTGCGGCAGAAGCAGGCTCCGGCGTCTGCAAATTGCCGCCTCTGGGCATAAATCAAGCCGAGCTGGTAATGCGCATCGGCGCCGCGCGGATTGAGGGTGGCATTTCCCAGGCGCTGCTTGAAACGTTGACGTGACGAGAGGCTGGTACCCGGTCCGCTGAACTGCGGTCCGATGCGCACATACAGGTAGTAGAGCAGGAAGGGCGAGGCTACTTCACGTTTCCGCTTGCTCCATACACCCGGACTCCGCCTGCCGCAAAGACCCAGCCTCCAGCGGTTGCGGCGGCGGCGTGCCACAAGCGAGTGCCGAACAGAGTCCGAATTGCGAGCATCGCCAGAATCAGAAACCATGCCCGCGCCGCCCACCACAAGGCCGGATGATTTTATGGGGAAAAGCTGCCGCATCGGTATACATCGTGCTAGATTGGCGGCTGGACGGATGACCAACCGGCGCAATCTTCTGAAGAGCTTCGCGGCGCTCGGCGCCGCGGCACAGTCCGGGGCGCAGCCGCGGACGGAGACGGATCGGGAGTACTCGGTGCGCCTGCTGGTGCGCTTGGCAGAGCCGGTGCTCACGAACCTCGCACGCGGCACGCTGCGGCGCAATATGCCGGTTGAGTGCGTGGCGGGCCATGAGGCCGACCGTCGGAAATACACGCATCTGGAAGCGCTGGGCAGATTGCTTGCGGGTATCGCGCCGTGGCTGGAAGCGCCGCTCGAAGCATCGGCGGAACAGGAAGCGCAGCAGCGGCTGGCGAACCTTGCGCGCGAGGCTCTGCGCTCGGCCACCGATCCGCGTTCGCCCGACCTGCTCAACTTCTCCGAAGGCGGCCAGCCTGTAGTGGACTGCGGCTTCCTCTCGCAGGCGTTGCTGCGCGCGCCGAACCAGCTTTGGAAGAAACTCGACGGCGTTACGCAGGTCAACCTGGCGGCCGCCTTGGCCTCTTCACGCGTCATCACGCCCGGGTACAGCAACTGGCTGTTGTTCAGCGCCATGGTGGAAACGGCTTTGGCGATGATGGGCGAGCGATGGGATGCCATGCGCATCGACTACGCGGTGCGCAAGCACCAGGAGTGGTACGTGGGCGACGGGCTTTACGGCGACGGTCCGCAGTTCCACTGGGATTACTACAACAGCTTCGTGATTCAGCCGATGCTGCTCGATACGCTGCACGGCATTGCGCCGCACAGCGGCCGCTGGAAGAATCTCGAAGCCGATGCCCTGAAGCGCGCCCAGCGGTACGCCGCCATAGAGGAACGGCTGATCGCGCCCGATGGATCGTTTCCCGCGATCGGCCGCTCCATCACCTATCGGTGCGGCGCGTTTCACCTGCTGGCGCAGATAGCGCTGCTCAGTCAACTGCCGGCCGCGCTTGCTCCGGCACAGGTGCGGCCCGCGCTCACGGCAGTGACCCGCCGCCTCATGGAAGCGCCAGGAACGTTCCGCAGCGACGGCTGGCTGCAGATCGGTTTCTGCGGCCACCAGCCGCACCTTGGTGAGACTTACATCTCTACCGGAAGTCTCTATCTCTGCTCGGTGGCGCTGCTGCCGTTGGGCCTAAGAGCGGGCGACCCGTATTGGGCGGCGCCTGCTGAAGACTGGACCGCGCAGCGCATCTGGGGCGGCAAGGACATGCCGGCCGATCACGCGATTTGAATCGAACGTTCGGGAAAGTTAGCGGGGACGATTGTCGTGCTTGCCTCAGCCCCGAGTTTGAAGCCGGCAAAGATCAAGGTTTCAGCCGCAGGCGCAGATACACGTTGACGGCGAGCGGGTGCGCGCCGTAATAGTGCTGGATGATGGAGGGAAATGTGTACGCGGTGAAGTTTGCACCGACGCCGGTTTCGACGGCATTCAACAGATGCGCGATGTCGTGCGTAAAGCCGCCGGTGTATGCGCCGATGCGATAGACGGCGCCGGCGGGGAATAACTCGTCTTTATCCACTAGTTCGGCGCGGCCGGTGAGGAAGTTACCGCCACGAAGGGGTAGCACAGATTCGGCAAGATAGGAATTCAGATTGCGACGGGTGAAGGTGTCATGGTTGCGGCCCCAGATCAGGCTGGATGACCAGGCGCCGCCGTTGTTGAGAGGCCGCGAGTATTGTACGGACGCGGTGGCGCGGATGACGTCGCCGGGTTCGAGCGCCTCCGGGTGCGCAATTCGGCCGACGGAGACCTGGGCCAGCCACTCCTTGGTGGGGGTGTAGGAGAGGCGCGTGCTCCAGGAGTCGATAACGCCCTGCTGGATGGTCCAGCGGTTCTCGCCGGGTTCGGCGCCGTGAAAGCCGCTGGCTTCCAGGCGCAGCCAGTCGCGCTTGATCCCGACGGTCACCACATCGTCGGCGATGTGCGTAGAGTCCTGCCAGTGATGGCTCAGCGGGGCTTGCGGAAGTTCGGATGCCGAGGCACGATGCGGAAACGCGACCGGTCCGAGCGCCGGATCGCCCACCGGCGCGACGTAGAACTGAAGGATGGTTTGGTCGGCGATGGTGCGGGCGTATTGGAATCCGAGGCCCATGATAAAGTTGTGCGGGTGCTGCGCGTCGACGATCGGGCGACCGTAGGCGGTCTCGCCGGTCTGGAACAGCTCGGGATAACGGCGATTTGTGATGGTGGCCGGCTCCAGGCTGAGCATCAACTGAAACATGAAGTGACCGCTGCCGATCGTGTGCTCGGCGCCGGCCATGAACCAGTTAGTGGAGTAGAGCTTGTCCTGGCCGCGCGGACCGGTCTGCTGGACGTCCACGAGAAAGCCCTGGCCCATGAGCATGAGGTTCCAGGAGCCGAGGCGCGGCATGAACATCGGCATGGAAGCGGCGAGCGGATTCATGCTGGTGCCGGATGCCTGGTTCATGAGGAACATGCCGGCCATGTCCATTTGCATTCCGGGTTGGGACCAGGCGGCGCACGCGGCGGCGAACGAGAGTAGCAGTCCTTTGGAAAGCACACGATTCTCCTTTGGTAGGACAAGCGATGTCGCCTGTGCAGCGGCCGTAGGCCGCCTTCGGCG